>JACCDO011207316.1_pt1 | contig 25550 bp, 29 predicted proteins | sample 7446101 | NCBI WGS metagenome assembly JACCDO01 (sample SAMN15323440, study PRJNA562643) | freshwater metagenome | isolation source: river surface water | place: USA:Blue River Watershed | collected 2017-08-16 | reverse complement strand
TTGCTGTGGTCTTTCTTGACTTTCTCTTTGGGTTTTCGATTGATTCATTCGCTCTAGTTACACCAAGAGGATTCTTACGACGAGCAGTAGATTTCTTTGCTGTGGTCTTTCTTGACTTTCTCTTTGGGTTTTCGATTGATTCATTCGCTCTAGTTACACCAAGAGGATTCTTGCGAGAAGAAGACTTACGAGCTGTAGATTTCTTTGCAGCAGTCTTTCTTGACTTTCTCTTTGGGTTTTCGAAAATTTCGCTTTCTTGATCAAAATCTAAACCTAATGCAGCATCTAATGGGTTTTTTCTAGCCTTAGATGTCTTTCTCTTAGAACTTTTCTTAGATTTGAGTTCAGAAAGCAAGTCTTTAAATGCACTCACAGATGCTCTTTTTGTAGTAGCAGTTTTGCGAGTAGAGGATGTTTTACGAGATGTTTTTCTCATTGTCCCACCTTTTCTTGCTGGATTTGTAGATAGAAGAACAGCGGCTTCTTCTAACTTGCGAAGATCTTTGTTGACATACTCTGATAACTGCTCAAGTTTGGCAACTGCACGATCTAGACGCTTCTTCACAGATGGACTTTGAGAAACAACATACTCCTGGCGAAGTCTTCGAACTTGTTCTGCAATTTTCTTGATATCGTTGGTATCAAGTACGCCTGCTTCGGAAACTGTTGAAATAGCTTTTCGCCCACGAGAACCTCCTGCACTAAAGGCACGAGTTTTACTCGCCCCTCTTCTTCTCACTTTTGGATTTTCTCTAGAATCATCATCCAATTGTGTTAGTGCTTTACGGATATTCTCTCTGCGTGCTAAATCTTCAGAAGATTCACTCAAGCCACGACGCCCCGACCCATTTCGTGATGAAGATTGCATTTCATCATTTCTTGAACCGATTAACATACTTGGATTCTCCTTAATGTTTTGACGATTGAGATTTTTGGTTTTATGTTTTCTTGGATCAAATGGATTAGGGCGGGCAATAGCTAATTGTGTTACGCCGGGGTTTTCACGAATTTCCATAGACCTCTCCTAAAATGTTTGATTTGCATTTATTTTAGGGGATCTAGGTATGTCCCTCAATATGATATAAAATAGGTCTAGCCTTTGTTTGTCTTAAGTAAAATGTTTTTTTAAATAAGTGTCAAACTTTTTTGTGTTATTTTTATAAAAAAGTTTTATGGTTTTTTTTGTAAATCCACAAAAGTTCTTTGTATCTCAATCAAATTGTAAGTTTTGCATCTTCCACATACGATGGCAATCAAACTACCCATCGTTCCTTTTGCGAGTAATGCATTACAAGAACCACATCTAACAGGAGTCAAATTTGTTTGAACAACAACTTTTGGTTTGTCATCTTTCACACTGTTGGCATGCGAGTGTAAATTTGAAGTATCCATTGGGATTGGGTTGTGATCATTACTTGCTAGAATTTTTCTAATTTCTTGCATATTGGTTTTCCACTTTCATTTTGATAAAAATATTGAAATCTAAAAAGTTTTTTACAAATTATTAAAGAGTCTTAGTGGATGATGCCTCGCCAATTCACTTTCATATCTGGTCCTCGCCAAATAAGAACTTGATGGATTCTCCCCATCGGTGGAACAGCCATGAGTGTTTTCATATCGTCCCAAACAAATAGATCGAAATTATCAAAGGTTTCTGTCATGTAACCTTTGTTGCAATCATACTCCACACAGACAAGTTTACCGATCCAAGCACAAGTTTCAGGCCAAATGTTAGGTAGCCGATAGATGTCATTTTTCTTGACATAACTATCAACTGTTTTTTTGGACAAAGCATCTCGGGTGCTCGCATTGAGATTCAACTCATAAAGCATTACTGCACCTTTGTCATGGTCATGTACGAATCTTTTCATCACACCTTGTTTACCATCCCCATATGGAGATGCAGGGTCTCTTTTATCTGAATCGTAATAAACTTTTTTTGCGATGCCCACTGGTTTTGCAAGTGCAGGATTTGGAAAAGTTGATTCTAAAGGTCGCTCAGTTTCGGAAATCAAACTCCTACCTTGGAACCCCATCATCATGCCTTGCAATGATTTTGGATTCTCTCTCTTTTCGTCCGATTTGTAAAGTTTTTTCATCTCTTTTCGTTGATCTTCCGAAAAATAATTTTTTCTCATAATATTTTTCTCCCATTTTGAGGTTTATGTATGTTTTTTCATCTATCGTCTTAGTGTAGCTTGCTTGTAGCCTTCATATTCTCTACCAAAAGCAATGCCAGCAGTAAGACCACCTACAATCCCCAACAATGTGGCAGTTGCAATACTTACACTTTCAGTCTTAGCAGCTGCAAAATACCCTGCAGCAATCCCTGCAATCGTAGGAACTAAAAACATTGCAAGTGGAATTTCTGTAGGGATTTCTATTGTTTTCTGCACTACTGTGGAACTTGCATTTGAGGATGGATTGACTTTTGGATCTCCTAGAGCCCCCATGTTTCTATTCATCATCTCAGTATCTAGACCTGATAAACCTGGAGTGATGAAATGTGGTCCTGTATAATCAAGCAAGTGTCGATTACGATCTTGGTGGAATTTAATACGATCCTTATCAGGTAAAGTTTGCAGATTTCGAAGTCTTGCACTAGGTATCCCCCCAGACAAACTTGATTTCCCACGATCTAAATTGTCTCTTTTGATAAAAATTCGACCTTTTGCATTTTTACCTGAACTTATGTATTTTGCATTTGAAGGTAAACTAGGCAGAGCATCTTCGATATCAATGCCCACACTATCAACGGATCCTTTTCCTCCAATACCTAAGCCTTGCAATTCAAACCAACCACCATGATCTACATCACCATTAATTTCATAATAATCGTAATTAAGTGTTTTCCAATCAAAAACTGATACTAACATAATACTACCTCTGATCTTTCAAAATAAGGTTTTTTTTTATTTTAAAAAATGTGAGTAGTAACACAAACATTTTGTGCATATGATCTGTTTATTTTTTTCTTTTTCTTGTAGTCTTGGGTTTTTGCACATTCTCAATCGGATGTGTAGGTGTCTGTTTTTCCGTCCATTCAGCATCAATAATGTCATCATCGTCATCACCCATGTTAACCGAAGATTTAGATGAGTGTGTATTTGACACTCTTTTTTTTACATAGCTGTTTGTTTGCTCATCATATTCGTATTCATATTCATATTCGTAAATATCTTGTTGCTTCGAACGAGTATTTCTTTGGGATTGGTTTGGTCTTCTTGTTCCTCCTTGTGGGTTTGGATTTGGTTCAGGGGCTTGATTTGTCAAATCAACATAGTATTTCAATAACTGAGAACCCACATGCAAAGCAGACTTTTCCCTAAAGCCTAGTTGCTTTGTGAATGCATCTTTACTTTGATCTGGTAATTTCTCCCAAATTCTAAAAATCCCATTTATAAAATCATTCATAGGTTTTGTCCTTGTTCAAGATTTAAAGTCTCGATAACTTGTATAGACCCACACCAATCGCATCGATTACATTGTGCTTTTTACTTTTGATATAATTCTTTTTCTCTAAGATATCTTGTTCTTGAGGATCTAAGCGAGAAACAATTCTATTTAGCATAATATCTTTAGGAACTTGTCCTTTCCATACTTTTGGCAAAACAAATTCTACTCGATTGGAATCTCTTTTGAGCATGGAAACGATGCCTCCCCCAGTACAAGCTAAACCTTGCACAGACGATCTGGGTGCTGGGGTGTGGGAATACTGTTCGGGGTATTCTACAACAACTAAAGTATTTTCCAAAAAAGACTCAAAAGTCAAGAAAACTTTTTTGACTAAATCAGCTGTTTGTTCAGCATCATCTCTAGAATCTATGGGAGTATCAATATAATAACACTCAACCATTTTTTTCTGTTCGTAGTCAAATCTCGCTGCTCCTACATAAGATAAACCACAATCAAAACTAATCAAATGCTTGTACATTAGGAGTGCTCATCTTTCTTTTCGTCTTTAGTTGGCGATAGCATATCAGTTCCAAGTAAGAAAATGATACAACAAATTGTATACCCTGTGAGTAAATCTGGATATTGATCATAATAAGACGAGATTGCTTGAGCAAGTGCCAAAATAGTGATCGTCACAAAAATGATTTCAAAAAATTGTAATATGCCATCTTTCTCCATTTTATTTGACTCTGGTTGTTTATGTACAACATCTGTTTCTATTTTACTAAAAAACGACATATAGTAGACATTTAGCCAGACACTTGATAATAGAAAGAACACCACACAGTCCATTGGTAATAAGTAAGAAGCGAGCCAATCCATGTTTTTTCCTATGTTTGAGTTATTTGTTTATGTGATGTGTAAATGTAGTTTTATGTTTCAGAATTAGATTTTTTAGTACCACCACCCATGTATCCATGAGCATACCAACCACCCCCATCCAATTGAAATGCAACATTGACGATCTGTTTTTGCATTGTATTTTCTAAGCCACATTTGGCACAAAACAAAGGTTTGACATCGGACATTTTTGCACGAACAGTAATTGTATGTTCACATTTATTACATTTGTATTGGTAAATTGGCATTTTCAACTCCATCTTAGTGTACATTTTTTTATGTTTTAGATAGGAGTTTTGTATCATACAGAGTTTAGAAAATCAAGATTTCATTAGGAAATATCTAAAAAATCAGTATGTCGAAAAAAGTTATTTTCAAGAATTGGACTTTTCATCTGCAGCATTTTCTACTGCATCTTCATCATCTTCACCATCTTCGTCATCTTCATCATCTTCATCATCTTCGTCATCTTCGCCATCTTCATCATCTTCATCATCTTCGCCATCTTCATCATCTTCATCATCTTCATCATTCCAAGGTTCAACTGTTTCTTGTAATTCAATGAGTAAATCTTGAATGTCACGAAGCTTTTCTTTGTCAGCATCTGTTAATCTTTCACTCATTTGTTCAACCAAATCAGCAAAAGCTAAACTCAAATCATTAGAGATTTCAGAAACACTGGAGAGTACTTCTCCTGCAAGAGTCTTTTCAGCAGTAAGAAGAGCTGTTTGAGATGTTTGAGCAACAGTGTTCAAACCTACTAAGCTTTGATCCAAACCATTGGCAAGAGCTGCTAAAATGGGAACAATGTAATCTGAAAGTACAGCATTTTGACCATTTTGCTTGAGCATTTTGGTAATGTTGTTTTGTAAAAAAGTTACTTGTTCAACAAGTGCGTGTAAAGGGGTCTTTAATTGGTTTTCCATTTTCTGAACCTATTTCTTTTCGGTAAAACGAGTACAGCTCAATACTGCACCACGATCTGAAAGTGCAAAAAGTTTATCTGCAAAAATACAATATTCTTCTTTTTTGGTGTAATGTGAACCATCTGGTTTTACATTCTTGACAGGTGCTAAGGTTTGTAAAGACCAATAATTCACACATCTTTTGCAAAGAATAAGGGACTCATCAACTTCAACAGTTGTTCCAACACCTGAATCCCTACGATCAATCACATATTCATCAATGTAGATTTGATTTTGATCTTCATCGAGTAAATATTCAAGGTTTGATGGAGGTTCGATAGGTTGCATATTATCCAAACGAGATCTCTGTTGGGATGGTTGTTGCATACCTTGTGGTTCTGGAAACACACTGCTAGGACTTGATGGGGGTGTAGGTTTTTTCATTATCTGTACCTATCTATGCTTTTAACTTGTTGTAAAGTTTTTGACAATAGCTTTCGCCTTTTGTTGTCGTCAACTTTGAGAAATTCTTTTGTTCTGCTGCTAGTTTCACATTCGAATACAAATCTTCAAAGCTGTTTTGAATCGCTTCGTTAAATACATCTTTTGGTACTAAACCAAGCATCATGCCAGTTTTTAATTTGTTAGCTGCATCTTCTGCACTAACATCATCTTTCATCTGCTCGTTCAAAAATTCTGCGAGCTTGATATATCCTTCAGAAACACCCATATTGGACTCGCTTTCTTGGGAAAATTTTTTGTTTGAATCATCAGTTGTTTGAATGTGATCAGTTATAGGAGAGTCACTTTCAATAGTCAAGTTTTTATTCAAATTTTCTGTAGTTTGTTTCCTACCAAAATTCAAATTTTTCAAACGATCTTGAGCCATTGATGTACGATTAGGTTTTTGTCCTAAGTTTCTTTGTCTAAGATTAGCGAGTGCAGGTCTAGGTGTGGGTTCTTCAGTAAAATCTCTTTCAAAATTAGTGGCTTGCTGAACCATTTCTTCTTCTAAAAAATTGTAATTACTTGGCAAAGACGGGTCAGGTATGTCTTCTACAATAGAAGGACTGATTGGATTTGGAGCACTACTTAAAGCCCTTTGATTGTTACTTTGAGGTCTTTGAGGTGGTACTTGTGTAGGATTGTTTCTTGGTTGTGTTGTGGGAGGTGGTACATTAGGTGTATTTCGCCCTAAAACAGCATTCGTTCTATTTGAAAAATTTTGAACTTGCTGTGGCTGTGACTGAGCCATTGCTTGTTGTTCTCGCAACATCCTACGATCTTGTAACACTCGCTTTTGTCTTTCAACTGCAGCAGCTCTCATTTGTGCTTGATTGAAATTCTGTGCTTGCTGTTGTTGAACCAATTGTGTTTGTTTTGCCCTAAGTACACTACTCTCTTGTTGGAGTTTCAAACGACTTTGTTCCATTTCTTGTGCTTGTAATTCCAACATTTTGGCCTGATTTGATAACTCTTGTTTTTGTGTTTCAAGTGCATCATTTGCAACCTTAGTAGCAGAGTCTACTCTTTGCAACACAGGTCCTAAGATGTTTGTAGCAATTGCAGGTCCATAATGTGCGATTTGTCCGAGAATACCCTTTGGTTCATCCTTTTTCTTCTTACGATCATCATCGTCATCATCATCGTCATCGTCTTCATCTCTTCGTTTGGTCAATGCTAAAGCAGTCAAACTTTCTTTGCCTGTATCTTCTTCGGCAACAAAACCAAATTCTTGTAATGTTGATTTGAAATTCTTGATTTCTTTCAGCTTAGCAATCGGATCCGTAAGTTCTTTCTTTTCTCGCTTGTAAGCTTCTAATTCTCGTCTAGCAATTTCTAACTCAGATTTCAATCTTTCTCGATCTGCATCAATATTGGAAATTTGAACTTTATAGTTCGCTTCCATCAGCTTTTGCATTTGAGTTTCTCTTTTATCCGTATTCTGCATATACTCTTTAATCTTGTCTTCTGATGTAGACTTAAGAGCTTCGAGTCTTTCTTTTAGAGTTTCGATTGTAATTTGATATTTCGCTTCTAGAGATTCTCTCAAATTCTTCTCTTTTTCTTCTAATCTCTCTTTCAAGTCTTTTTCTCTCAGCTCATAAGTAGACTTGATCTCTTTTTCTTTTTTCTCATGATCAATTCTAAGACTGTTAACTCTTTCAGATGCTTCAGTTTTTACATCACTGATTTCTTTCACATGACTGATTTTCAAGTCAGATTCTCGTTTGAAAGCTTCATCTCTAGCCTTAGATTCTCTTTCTCTTGCATCTTCTCTTAGTTTAGAAATTTCTTGATACAATTGATTGATTGTTGTCTGGCTTTCTTTTTGAATGTTTGTCACTTGAGCTTGATGTGAATCTCTTAAATTGTCCATTTGCATTTTGAGTGCTTGTAGATTTTCACTAGATGTACTTTGAGATTGCACCCGAATGTCATTCTCTCGTTGACGATATTCTTGCCGAAGAGTTTCGATTTGTGTGATCTGAATGTTTTTCAAATCATCTTTTTCTTTTTGGAAATTTTGAAACAATCGATTGTTTTCTGCTCTCAAATCTTCAATTTGCTTAAGGTAGATCGATCTCAAATCTTCTTTTTCTTGTTGATGACTTTGAAAAAGTCTAGATTGTTCGTCCTTGAATGAAGCTAAACGATCTCTTGCTTCTAACTCTAATTTTTGAATTTGTTGCTTTAACACCGAAACCTCGTTATCTGCACGATTTGACACAACACTCAATGCATCTTTCAATGGTGTTTGGGCTTTTTCAAGAATTCCATCTTGTTCTTTTCGCATTCTTTCAATTTCTTCGGATTGTCTTCTCAACATTTCCTTGTAAATTTCTTGTTGCTGTCTTGAAACCTCGGACATTTGTGATTGAACATCATTTTGAGCAGATCTAAGAATTTCTAAGGCTTTATGATCTTCTTTTTTCGCTTCCACTTGAGCTTGGGTCATTCTAAACAATTCTGCAGCTGATGCAATCGGTTGTTGTGGTTGTGGGCTTTGAGTACCACTCTTTGGTTGATCGTCTTGATAACCATATGAGGGTGTAGGGTCTTGATAGTCTCTTCCACCATTGAATTTGCCAAGACCACGATTTCTTGCACCTAAAATCATATCTTCTCTCCAAGATTGCATATTTGAGTTTTGAGTTCTGCTGTTTGGTAAACGATAAGGTTTCCCTTGCTCGTCCACAAAATGTGTTGGTAAACCACTGATTGTTACAATTTTCTTTTTTGCAGCTCTAGGTCTACCTAGTTTATCAAGCTGAATGCTCTCAAACATATATGTACCACCACCCCAACGAGCCATCAAATCTTGTTCATCCATTGGTTCATATAAATCTTCAATCCAACCTGATAATGGAATACCTTCCCAAATTTTTGGATGGAGTCGCTTTAAACGAACATACTCAACACCTGGTTGATAACTGAATTGTTCGCACCATTGGTATAGAGTTTCAGCTTCTTCATCTTCAGCATTAGCATCAACATCCTTTTTAGATTTGTTGTCTGCGAGAGGTTTAGCTGGTGTTTGATTAACAACTCTTGTCTTTGTTGACAAACCAGACCTAATGTTATCTTCTGTATCCCTACCAAAATCAAAAGATCCAAAAAATTGATTTGGATCTTGTGGAGGTGTTTTGTTAGGTGGTTCTGGGACTTTTGCCCCTCGATCAAAATCTAACATATTGTCAGAATCTTCTGCATCTAGAAAAGATGTGTCTTCATCTACCGATTCTTCTGGAGATGTATCATCTAGAAAGTTTTGCAAGTTATCAATAGGTGCTTTTTTATCAAGATTTCTTGATTGATCCTTTCTTGTAAAAGCTTGTTGTACTTGATCTAGTGGTTGTTGCATTTGCCTTTGGGGTACTTCAACATCTCTAGATCTAGGTCTTTCTAATCTTTGAACATCTTGATCTCTTGATGTTCTTGAATCTTTAGGACTTTCTTGAATCTGCTCTGGATAATCTTGTTGATCTTCAAAAGCATCCTCTTCGAACTCAACATCATTAGAGTCGTTGTAGTCTTCTTGAGAATTGTCATCAAGGTATTCATCAAGTTCGTCTGATAGTTTGTGTAAAACTTTTTTTGAAAAGCTAGACAAGTTTAACCTCTTTCTGAAAAAAATTTTTTTTTAAAAGTAATACAAAATGATATTGTGTCAAGTCAAAAATACGAGTATATATGATTGGGCAAGCAGCTATAATATAATACATTAACTCTTAGCTATGTAAAATTTTTTTAGAAAGGGGTACTTATGACTAAGAAAACAGTGACCACGAAACCCAAAAGAGAAGAACCAAAAGTTTTAATCCCAATCACAATTGGTGCAGATGGGTTTCCAGTTCCAAAAATTGAAACACCTGTTAATAGAAGATTTGAATGTATCTGTCCGATTTGCCAACACACAGGAGCAAAATTACAGCTAACACAAAAAGGTACATATCTTGTTCAATGTAATGATTGTAAAATGATTATGTATCTTAATCACAGCACATCCATCGCTTTATTCAGAGGGCTTCAAAAATTCTATGAGGAAAATCCAGACTTGAAAGATATCATGATTAGAGCAATTGTCGAAAATGCTCCAAAAACAGCTGCAGATATTTCAAACTCCCAATCTTAAATTGTTCATCACAAAAAAAAATTTATCCATTTTTAGAAAGATTATTATGTGGAAGGCTATTCTCAGTATCGTTGTTGCTCATACGATTTTTTGGTTCAAGGGTAATTCAAAAGTTCTCTTTGGTTTGGATTGGTCTCCATTCCAATGGTGGCTGACCGTTTCACTACTAACAGACTATTTAACAATTTATGCTTGGTGGATGATGATTGAAAAAACAGATATTTGGCGAGCTGGTGCATATTGGGGTTTGATCGCAGTACTTGTTGATCTTTCTTTGAATTGTATTTTCTTTGGTATCAATGTGAAAGGTATCATTGCTCTAACTTTGATTGCTATCGCAGGAGTTTTGATACATTAGTAGGTGTTTTATTTTCGGCTTGACTATTTTGATTTTGTTGAATGTCACAAAAGTACAAATGGAATTTCAGCTTGACTATTATTTTTAAAAAGACATAGCCTTGCTTTATAAACATACAAAACAAAAATAGAACTAATGTTTGGCAAAAGTCAGTTCTACTGTGGTTTTTAACTAAAACTAGCTTTTTACAGAACTAGATTTCGGCAAAAATATGTTTTTTAAGGGGTAGAGTAGAACTAGATTTTGACAAAAGGCAGTTCTGCAAAAAACTAATTCTAAACTAATCTCTGCATATTTTTGTTTTTGTTGCATTTTGTTTTTTTACTTTTGCTGCTTTTGATTTTTTGTTTTTGAAAATTTATTTTTCGCATTTAAAAAAAATTTCGATCAGGCACAAAAACAAAAAAATAAATTTTCAAAAAAATTTTCAACAAACAGCAATTTTTCTTGATTGCTTTAGTTTTACATGATACAAGATTTCACCAATGCAAAATTGTTGACATAATCACCCACAAAGGAACAGAAAAAATGATCCGCAAAAAAAACCAAAAAGCTGCCCCCACTACTGTTGCAGACATCATATTTGAACAACTCGGTGGCAAAGAAGCCATCGCTTTCATGATCGGACTCCAAAACATCGTAGAACTCGAAAATGGTGTTCAATTCGATTTTGAAACTGCAATGGATCATGACATCTATAGATGCAAAATTATTCTCAGTGCTACCGATTTGTATGAATTGACTTTCACAAATACCAAGCAAGTCAGCAAAACACAAAAGGGTGTTTTTGCAACAGATTTGATGGATTTTTTTGAAAAAAACACTCAACTCTTTTTGACACTCTATCCCAGACAGAAAAAAACTCAAAAATAAATCTGGTATCGCACACAAACAACAACCAAAACCCAATCAAAAAAGAAAAATAGTCAAAGGAAAATTCAGCAAAATGAGTCAAAAAACTTTCATCGATTTATTCGCAGGTGTAGGTGGCTTCCGTCTTGCACTACAAAATGTCGGAGCTCAGTGTGTATTCTCTAGTGAAATAGACCCTCATGCCTGCGATACCTACCAAGCCAATTTTGGTACTCGTCCACATGGTGACATCACTCTAGCTTCTACCAAAGATGCGATCCCACAGAATTTTGATATTCTCTGTGGAGGTTTTCCTTGTCAAGCTTTCTCAAATGCTGGCAAAAGACTCGGCTTTGAAGATACAAGAGGTACCCTATTTTTTGATATTGCTAGTATCCTAGAAAAACATCAACCATCTGTAGCATTTCTTGAAAATGTCACAGGACTGATCAGTCATCAAGGTGGCAAAACTTTGGATCGCATCTTAGAAACTTTGGATCAACTTGGATATGATGTGAAATATCAAAAACTCAACACCATGACCCATGCAAATGTGCCACAAAATCGTGAACGAGTGTTTTTTGTCTGTTTCCATCGTGAAAAAGTAGCTGCTGAGAAAATCGCACAGTTCCAATTCCCAAAACCTATCGCATTGACCAACAAAATCGAAAACTGCTTGGAAAAATCAGTAAATATCAAGTATTTCTACACCAAACAGAAATTCAAGCAATTCGATATGCTCGATGATGCAATGACTAGCACAGAAACTCTCTATCAATTCCGTAGGGTCTATGTTCGCCAAAACCAATCAAATGTGAGTCCTTGCTTGACTGCAAACATGGGTACTGGTGGACACAATGTGCCACTACTCCGATTAGCTGATGGTGGCATTCGCAAGCTGACACCAAGAGAGTGTTTTTCACTACAAGGCTTTCCAGAAAATTTCATCTTGCCTACAACCAATTTTCGAGGAAAAGCCATGGCTGATGGTCCATTGTACAAGCAAGCAGGCAATTCCGTCACAACCACACTCATCCAACAAATTGCAAAAAATTTTATCGATTTGATCTAGACTCACTCCAGCAAAAAAAAACATTTATTTTTAAAATAAATGTTGACTTGAATTGTTGTATAGAGTACAACAAAACCACTCAAAAACTCAAACACTCAAAAACTCAAAAACTTGAAACTTACAAGGAGCAGGCACATGAAAATCGTGCTTAAAAATTCCCAAGTGATCAACATCCAAGGCAACACAGATACCTTGACTTATGATGCTACTACCAACACTTTATCTATGGACAGCCCAACTCTTGGGACACTTGTTGTGTCCTTTGATGAACATACCTCTGTGCCAGAAATTCGAAACACCCCCACTGCACCCATTGCACAAATCTTGGAAACATTGCATTTAGATCTAGTGCCATCCACCTCACAAACACAAGAAGCAGAAACCCTTACCAAGAGCCGCCCACATACTAAAAAACAACCAAAGAGCACCCCTGATAGGACTCCACACAACATGAGAAAGATGGTTGACAGCAAGGGTAAAGAAATTTTGGTACACAAAAATGATTTTGCAGATGCACTCATTCTTGGTTATATGCCAAAACACACGAGAGTTGTCATCCATGATCCAATCAAATGGGCAAATCGTCATGTAGGGCAATCTTTGGCTGATCTGGGCTTGTTTTACATCGATATCATCCCAGGTGCTAAAAATGCCAATAAAGCGATCGAAAAAGTGATTGATCTGCTCCAAAATCAGAAATGCGAATTGGGATATCCTAAGGGTTTTCATGCTGATCGTTCTCTAGCCAACAGCTGACACTAAGCTAGCTGTGTAGTGATACATAGCTGACACTAAGCTAGCTGTGTAGTGATACATAGCTGACACTAAGCTAGATGTGTAGTGATACTGCACACACTAGCCAAAACCTAGATCATCGTATGAAATACCTTGACCACAAAACAACAAACCCAAAAGGACAAAAAATGCCAAATTGGATTTACAATCGTGTAGACATTCACACAACACACCCAGAACTCAAGAAAATTCTTCAGCAGCTTGCAGATGCCAAAACTCACACCCATACAAACCAAGATCAAGGTTTTTTCTCACTGTTTTTTCCTAGACCAAGTGATGAACAAGATTGGTACACATGGTCCATCAGAAATTGGGGTACAAAATGGGATGTGGATGCTGATGTGATCCCAACTGACGCAGGCTTTCAAATCTCGTTCAACTCTGCATGGAGTGCACCCCATGAATTTCTGTTTGAACTTGCATATCGCTTCAATCAAGATGGGCATCATACAACAATCGATTCGCATTTCATTGGTCTAGATGAAGCAATCTATGGATATATGACCACAACACCAGACATCACAAAACTGGTCAGTGAACAACCTGAACTTGTAAAGAGTACAGAAATCGGTTGGATCGGTGAATGCTATGATGTTTCTACTATTCATGAAGCCAACCCAACCATCGCACAGCAACTTGAAGAAAAATTTCCAGGTTTTTCTGATATCTGCAAACAGTGGTTCTCAGATGGGGCAAATTAATTTTTGCAAATCAGCTTGACACATACAACAAAAAACTTTACAACAAAAAAAACTTGAAACTTCAAACACAAGGAATGCTCGATATGAAAATCATATTCGCACCAAAATTTTCTGTCCATATCTCTGGCAACACACAAGCATTGTCTTTTGACACTGCCACTCTCAAACTGTCTCTAGGTAGTGAAACTCACATTCAATTTCCAATCGCAACAATCACAGCAACAGAAAGTGAATTTGTTGCAACCAAGATGGACTCTACTCCTGATACACTCAATGCTACAACTGTTGATGTACCCAATATGAATGCAAGTGATGTACAAAAACCAATCATCGAAAAAACCAAACCTACCAAACCTACCAAACCTACCAAATCTCGTAGATTGGGTACAGTGAGTGAGAAAATTGCAACCAACAAAGAAACATCAAATCATGACCTTGCACCTGAAATCGATATGCCACAAGGAAAAGATTTGTCCAAGTTCTCCACCAATGTTGGTCCTAGAACTCGTCGCAGATCATCATCTGACTATCAACGCATCCAATCTCCAGCAGTCACTCTACTACATAGCGATCTCAGTCATGAGGAAATTCAAAAAATTCTTTTCGCTTGCCAAACACCAAAAACCAGAAAAGAAATTGTCGATTTGTTTGTAGTACTAGATGAAAAAGATTTCCAAAGTGTGAATACCCAAAAGGTTTTTTTCTCCCATCTATGTCAAAAATATATTTGGGATTTGGTGGCACTCAAGCTGCTCGCACCATCCGAAATCCAAAGAAACCCCTTGCTCACAAAGAGAGTGAAAAACCAAAAATTCTCTCTTACTCGACATGGTAGAGATACCTTAGTTTTCTCAACCAAGCTGATCACAACCAAATAACAACATCCAAACACTTGAAACTTGAAACTCGGACACTCAAATGAAAATTCAACATATATCATATTTAATGGACATTCGCATCCACACGAAAAACAAAAATGCTTGCGAAATCCTCAGCCAAAATCATACTGCCAGTTTTTTGACTGATCACATGGATCAAAGCAACACCATCGAAATTATCGCTAAAGAAATCGAAACCAATGGGACTGAATGTGTGATGTTTCTCACACTACAAGCCGATTATCTCGTATATGAAGCTGCGAGGCAGTTTGTTAACAGCCACCCACAAACTGATATTCAAATGCTTTATGCAGGAGCAAACAAAGATCATGGCATTGTACAAATGGGGAGATGGTTGTATAGTGCTGAAGATTTGAACCATCAAGCTACACCTACACACATAGAAGCTACAACTCTCAATATGAAAACCCAACATCCAAGTATCTTCGAAGAAATCGACCTACTATTTGGGGAATGGTAATCAGCACTCAAAATTTCACAATGACAACTCATCATCGATAGGACTCAAAAATCATGAAAATGAAACCAAACGATCATTTTTTTGTGTATCAAGAACTCATGCACCACAGCAACCATGACAATCTCAATTTGTGGATTGTGGTTCATGAAATCAATCAAGATACAACAAACCCTGACCCCATCTTTCAAGGTTATGCTCAAAAATTCTTGTATGACAACGAATTCGATCATGACCTTAAAATTGCAATGCAACCACTTCTCAGAGGACAAACCAGATCTGTTTTGTTCAGTTCGTTCGTGGGTGTACAATATCAAATTTCTAGACACTAGCCAAACTTTCAACGATCTGGACAACCAGACATTCACCAACATAGAAAAACAACAATAATCAAAATGCTGACTAAAAACCAAATTCTTGATCAACTGTATGACTTAAAAAATATCTTGGGTCAATTTGAAAATGCCACCAAGCTAGTACATCTAGATACTCAAGATCAAGATGTCATCAGCTATGCACTCGATCAAAGTGTGCTGCTACTTAGAGTAGTGCAACAGCTATATGAAATCGAAACTGATGCTGAAACTGATCTTTGGGATGTGCAACTGGTTCAATCCTGTCATACATTTCTCAAAGAACAAGTTAACCCCATTCTAGCTGATCTAGAAGATGCTCGCAAAAAAGCCAAAATCCAATTGGTGGACCTAGAAAATATCTGTAACCAAGCGATCGAAAATTTCAGTGCATAGAAAATATTTTTTCTATGCATTGCAATTTTTTTTGACTTGTGTGGTTGTAACATTAACAAAACAAAAGCACACAGTGAAATACTGATGAAACATACACTAAACAAGGAATGTATGAAACCACAACAAAACCCCATGGATCAAGTCCTAGCTATCCAAAGCACAATCTTTCAAGTCCAAGCAACTGGCGAAAACACAGTTGAAATCATCACTACTCACAACAACCAAGTGTTCGCCAAGATTGAACTCCATACACAAGCTCATGCTTCTACATATTTTTCCGATGAAATCTGTGCAAGAGTATCAAAGGGTAGCTCAAAGCCAGGAGAAATGAGAGTATCATCAGTTCATGCGATGCAATCGTATCTCGAAGGTGTCATTCGCAAGGATGCACTCAAAGCAGCTACTACACTTGATGACAAAATCATGAGTATCGCACTTTTCACCCTTGAGAAAAACATTGGTCTTTTGAAGTATTTTCCAAAAAAAGATAGAGTTGTTTCTTGGAAAACATCTGGCAACGATCGTATTGAATATGGGAATATGCAGGTCATCATTGGTGCAGACAAATCCTTGACTGCCCAGATAGAACACAGAAAAAAAGTGTATACCAAAACCTTGCCCTTTGATCTTCAAAATACAAACCCTACATGGTCTATTGGTGCACTCGAATTTTTCGTTGCAACTAGAAAAAACTTGGGGTTGAAAATTGATCCCTACCAAGTTCAACTCTGCTCGATAGATTTTCAAAAGACCTTGGCATAGCTTCCTGCACATACCTAGACACCCACACACCCAACAAGCTAGTCATTCAGTTAAACTGCAACATCTAGCCAAATGATCATCGTATGAAATACCATGATCAAAACCCAACAAACAAAGGGAAATCCAAATGACTGAAAATAGTCAAAAAACAATCGCCCAAGCAGGCAACACCAACACAGCAACCACAACCAAATGGAACAACCAAATGGAACAACCAACACAAACCAAAAATGATGCTTTCAAAGAACTCATCGCAACCAACAATGCTGACAAGGTTTTGAGCTTGATCAAGAACACCAACCCAAAAGCCTTTTTCACAAAAGAAAGTATGTCTGTATCCGAATTCAATGATCATCTTGCCTTGATCCTTGAAAAAGTTTTGTCAGTTCTCGATCCCAATCATGCATTGTATTTGGAATACGATGATTTCATTCGTGTGTACACAACAGCCTACAAAGATGTAGATACAAGTGATGAAGCATTCCTTGAACTTCCAATTTCTGGCTTTCTAGAGATTGCTATGTTTGGGCTTGAAGGTTGGGATATTGAAGATGAATTGGGTATCGTATTGCATCGTGATGATTGGAACAAACAATTCCCTACTGATTTGCTGCTTGAAATACAAGACAAAAGCAATGGCAAGACCGGCAATGCACTTTGGATTTTTGCCTTTGGTTTGCAAAAATGTGTAGCAATGTTCAAGAACAATCAAAAGCTTTTTGAAATTCTTCAAAAGTATGATGCAAATTTTGATCTAACCCAAGCTGTTCTCCATTTGTATCATGTCTGGAAAAAAAGCGAAGCAAGGGTTGAACTAGAAATCGCCCCAAATGTGTTCATTGGATATGACATGAACTTGTTTGGCAGTGCTGTAGGGGATATTGTGCTAGGAAATGCATCTGCATACAAAATCATAGATGGCAAAAAAATTGATCTCTTTGCATAGACCCTAGAACTCACTCACACTCTCACACTCTCACACTCTCACACTCTCACACTCTCACACACCCAGACAAAACTATCCTAACAAGGAAACAATCAAATGATCAAAAACGATCTCTTACAAAAAGTCCTAGGACATATCCAACTCCTTGATGGTTGGCAAGATATGGAACTCAGTTGTTCTGCTCTGCATGGTTCCAATGGCAGCTTGAATTTCTTTGCCAATCTCAAATTTGACACCAAAAACAAATCATCCTTTGTCAAAATCGATGTTGACATTTTTGATGAAAGCATGGAAGCATCCGTAGTGGAAACACAGCAAATCATCCATCTTGAAGGTGATGATGAAATGGATGCTATGTCGATCTTTGATTTCTTGCAAACACAAATCAGCTATATAGAAGAACCCTAGTAGCAATTTTCTACCTGACAAAATCGTGGATGGCAAAAAAACTGATCTCTTTGTATAGACCCTAGAACTCACTCACACTTCCACACTCTTACTAAGCTAGTTATCCAGTTAAACTGCATATTCTAGCCAAATGATCATCGTATGAAATACCTTGATCAAAACACAACAACCACAGCCAAAGGGAATTTCCCCAAATGACTACTCAAAAGCAAATCGAACAATTTCTAGCTACTGTCATCAGTGGCACAGTCGCAACCAACATGACTCTTGACAAAATCAATGCTACTTTGACCTATGGATCAAGTGAAATCCAGATCAAAGCAAAAAACATCCAAATCTCTGCCACACCTACAACTACAAAAGTGCATGAAATTGAGTCCAACTTGACCCAAACTGAAAGCAAAAACAGCACACAAAACTCTGATGATGATCTTTTCTCTACCCCAACAGAAATGACAGAAACTATTGATGGTATTTTGATGATCGCACAAGGCGATGACTTTTTCGATAGGCTTGCGATTGATCTTCCCCAATCACACTTTGAAGATTTCTGTTTTTCTATGTACAAACGAATTTTGCAACAGCATGACAAAAAAGGCATTTTCACTTTCACCAAAGCAGAAGTGGGTTGCGAATATTTGGGATTGCTGACTTTGAATACTAGCAAGCTATCTCCAAAACTTCGCAATTTGAAAAATGCGATTGCCAAGGTGGGTGTTTCTTTCAAACAAGATGAATTTGAATGTTTCAGTCCTACCGATACAATTTGTGTGCAATCAAAGCATGAATGGATACACACACTTGAAAATGAATATGACGAATTTGCTCTATTTGAGAAAAACATTCTCAGACTTGTTCGACAATTCCAAAATACCCACAAGTGCTTGGAACTGTTGGCAGAGAATTTTGAAAGTTCTATGGACGATGGCAATTTGAATGAGCAACTCAAAGACCTTTGGGAAAGACCCTGCCCTGAAGACGATGATGGCTTCCGAGAAATTGCACGAAATGTTTTTCTTCAACTAGAAAGCCATGAACTCTTTGAAGATAGTTGGTTGCCAGCTTGTGCAAAAGGCTATTTGATCGCAACATGGGATAAAGGCGAAAGATACCCAATCTTTGAATAGCACAAATATCGATACAATTTCATCTACCAAAAACTTATATCTCAATTATTGCAGATCAATTTCAATTCATATATGCTAACAAAATACAAGACTCCAAAATCAAGGATCAAAAATGGCTGTAGACCAATTCAAAAATACCACCAGACCAAAAAAACCCATCCAAATCAATCCGAGATCAATCGAACTCTTTGCAGGTTGTGGGGGCATGAGTTTAGGCTTTCATGCAGAGAACTATGAGTTAGTCCTTGCCAATGAACTGTCCCCCATGGCAGCTGAAACTTTCGCTTTCAATCTCTTAGACGAAAACTTGAGAACTGCTACTGACAAACCCAAAAAAGTGCTGTGGCTATCTAGTCAATATGCCACAACTGAAATATCAAAAAGATTGGCTGAAAGACCTTTGGTAGCAACACCAGGTGAGAACACAGATTTGCATCCAGACACCGATTTGACGGGCAAATTGATCGTTGGCAACATCCTAGAACTCAACCAATTTTTGAAAGATCATCCCCAAGCTATCCCAAAAAATATTGATGTAGTATCTGGTGGTCCACCATGTCAATCTTTTTCCATGAATGGTTTGCGAAAAAAGGATGATCCAAAAAACCAACTGCCATTTGCTTTTGCTGAGTTTGTATCTCTTGTGAAACCAAAAATTGTGGTGCTTGAAAATGTGACTGGCATCCTGAGACCCTTCACAGATAGCGATGGGCAAAAATACCATGCTTGGATCGAAATTAGCAGATACTTTGCAACAAAAGGGTATGTGCCTATCTGTGTACACACCAACTCAAAATTTGTTGGTGTTCCACAATCTAGACCTAGATTTATCCTGCTTGGGATTGGAAATGAAATCGCTCGCCAAATTCACAAAAAACTTTCTGAACAAGGTACAAGCAGCACTGATCTAGAAATCATCAACCAAGCCCTGCACTTTTTTGACAACCACACATCCACCAAGCCTATTTTGTACGATATTCACAATCTTGCAAGTCAGCACCTATTTGATCAAGGCTTCTTGTCACATTTCAAAACCAATCAAAATCGCTCGGTGAAAGATGCAATTCACGATCTGATTGATCAAAACTCAAGTCTAGCATACACACAATATCTCTCAGCAGTGTTCAAAAAGAATTCGTCATCAAATCAAATCGAAAACCAAGAACTTTCAAAATGTGCAGATACGATTTCTATGAGATGCAAGCTATATCAACGCATGAAGCGATATGCACCCAAAGACCAAGCTACTGTGAAAGCATTTTTGAATGGAAATGTGGATAGTTTGCCAGATCATATTCTAGAGTCTATGCTCAAAGAAAAAATATTCAATCCCACAAACAACAAGGACTTGGTTGATCTTCTCAAAACTCTCAAAACGAAAAAGAGGAGTCAAATCGCTTTGGACCCAAATCTGCCATCACCCACGATCCAATCAAACCCAGATGATTTGATCCACTATCAAATGGCTCGCCCAATCAATGTTCGAGAAATGGCTCGTATTCAATCATTTCCTGATTGGTATGTTTTCAAATCCAAAAGAACAACTGGTGGAGATCGTAGGAAATTCGAAGTCCCTCAGCAGACTCAGGTAGGGAATGCCGTACCACCACTACTTGCCAATCAAATTGCCAAATTGGTTAAGAACTTATTATTGATGGCTTAGATGAAATAACAAAAATCACACAGAAGGGTGTTTTTAATGCTTTAAATCAATTTTAAAGGTGTGGTCAATACCCAAACATAGGTATGACTTAAAAATGCAAAAATAAGAAGGTTTCAAGCTTCATTTGAAATTATATGTTTAGAAGCTGCTACTTAGACAAACCAAATATATGGCAAATCATTGGGAACATCGAACTTGGGAGCATAGAACTCTGGCAATTTCTTGACCAAATTGGATTGATGTGAAATGTGAAATTTTTCATCGCCTAGCCAATGTGGATTGCTTTGAGATAGACCTTGAGCAATCGCTACTGCAAGCATAGTTTCAAATCGAGGGAGCATACTATCATTGTAGCCACGAGCAATCCATTCTTGACAAATCGCAATTGAATATCGGATCAAGGCAATCTCATGCCCCATCCACATGATCACACAAGGATGATTGATCCAAGCACCCTTTGTCACGCCAGAGTTTCTCTTTTCGATGGCTTGGAGAATTTGGAAGGCTTCTACTCTTTGTTTCCCAAGTCTTTTGTAGTCAAGGGATTTGGCTGTTTTTTCAAAATCAGCATAAGGCAAAAAAGTTTGCATAGGTAAGTTCCTAGTTGAAAAAGTTTTTTGAGTTTCAAGTTTCTAGTGGATACTCTAGTAATACAAACAAAAATGATTGTCAATAAAAAAACAAAAAAATCTGACAAAAACATATGTCAACCGTAAATGAAAAAAAGTTTAAAAAAAAGTTGACTTACAATAAATATTTTTTTAAAAGGTTGATTACTGCATTTTGAAAAAGAATTTTGATTTAGCATATGCAAAAAAACTAAATCAAAAGAATTTCAAAATACACACCCTATCTTTTCTACAACTCCTAAAAAAGGTGTTTTCAAATGAGTGATTCACAAACTCAAAAGCTATATCGTACTGTCAAAGATCAATCCATCACTCTGCTCAGTGGTGGTTTCCATGGTTTCCCAAAACTCAATACAGATCATGTACAAGCTGCCCTCAAGCAATATCCTGAATTTGCTGATTATCTCCCAAACTCTCGTTCAGTTCCAGTTGCTTTCACCAAACTCAAAAATGATATCAAGGATTTGAAAGTGAATGGTAAAACAATGGTCATCATCCCTTCAAAACAAAAAGATATGTTATCTTGGACTTGGACTACTGAAACACTAGTGGATGGATTTTCTCTCAATTTGGCTAGTGCAATCACAGAGGGTCACGACACTGCACCCGATGGTTGTATTGGTTTGTCAAAGGACATGAACCTCGTAGTATCACCTAGTGCTGACCTATTCCTAACCAATCAAAACATCAGTGCGATTGCCCTATTTCAAAGCCTTGTGGCAGAATGTGGGGCAGATGAAATGCGAAAAGCTTTCAATCGTTTTGTACAATCTCTTGGCACAAAAGCAATCAAACTCAAAGGTGGTGCACTCCTTGTCCTACCACAAGGGCAAGAGAGAACCCAAGACTATATCAAAGCTTTGCGTATTGCAGGTGTGAGCGATGAATTCGTTGCTACATGGAACATGATGCTAGATGAAGGCAACTTTGTGCAACTCAAAAACAGCATCAAGCTGCAAACTCAAAGTTACTTGCAAGATTTGGGTAGCAAGCTAGAACAAGCAAATGCTCGCACGAATACATTACAACAAGAAAGTAGCACAATCCTTGAAATCTTGAATATACTAGATGAATATGGAATTGATGATGGAATTCTTGGACAGCTGAGTAGTGCAGATGCCATGATCAAAGACCAATTGAACAAGCACATGAACAAAGTAGCAACTCCCCGTAAAAACACAAGCGAGAGCAAAAGACAGAAACAAATTGAAAAAATCGATTGTGCAAATTGCTTCGCAACTTTGGTGTACAAGCAAAATAGTCAAACAATGGATATGTCTGCAAGCAGTGCTAGCTATGATTTCAGCCAACACAAAATTGAATTGGTTGATGCAAGCTCTAGAAAACTACAAATCATCAACCTAGAAGAATTGACTCAAATCCTGCTCTGTTCTGTGACACCCATCTCTGCAACAACGATCGTTCACACTACCTATACCATCGACCCAAGCACATCTCTGGTATCAGTATCCAAGCGATCCAAAACAATCGGTGGCAAAGCAACAACTGGCAGTCAAAACAGTGCATTAGATGATGAGTTAGATGATGAGTTAGATGATGAGTTGGATGCCAACCAAGAAACCATCTCTGCAACAACAAATGACACAAGTCTACCACTCACACAAGAAATCGCTATCCATCATCCTATCGTAGATGTGGTGAAGACAAACACACCCACAACCTCCGAACTTGATACCAAGCTAGCAGCACTACTTGATTGGATCAGAGTCACTTTGGAAGATAACAAGCTACCTCGATTGCCTACTGCTCAAGCAAAATTTTCAGATGACTTAGTAGACTATGCCATCAATACCAAAAAAGTCCTACTTGATGGCAATTCCTTGAGTATCTCTGGCGAATAGTCAAAAATAGCTAGCATCCAAACAACAAACCAAATACAAATACAAAATCTAAATGTTTGATAAACAATTTAGACAAACCAAAATAAACCTTGATTAATATATGTTATATATGATATCTAGGCTAAACAAAAAACTTGTAACGAAAAACTTGTAACTTTCAAAGGAACAAAAAACATGAGTACTACAAACTCTCAAACACAATGGGCTGATTTCATTGCCGATGTCAGCAAACCATATTTCAATCGTGAAAATGAAATTGCAGCTATTCTCGTAGGTGTACTATCAGAACTCAATGTGGTCATGATTGGTCCACCAGGTACTGCCAAATCTGCTATTGCTGACAGACTGCTCGCTCGCTTGCCATCTCCAACATTCACAGCACAACTCAACCCATATTCTGACCCAGAACAAATTCTTGGACCACTATCTCTCAAAAAATTGCGTGAAGAAGATGCAAGAGAACGCATGACCGAAGGCTATCTCCCAGAAGCTAGATATGCCAATTTGGATGAGATTTTCAAGGCAACTGGTAGTACTCTTGTATCACTCTTGCAAATTCTCAATGAACGAAAAATCGCAGAAGAAGGAAAAGTCATCCAATGCCCCTTGAAATGCGTGATCGGTGCTTCCAATGAAAGACCTGAGGAACAATCGAATGCTCTTGCAGATCGGTTTGCTCTTTGGATACCCTTTGAATATAGTCAAAATCGCCAAGCTATGCTCAATCATGTTCTCGACTATGTAGACACCGATCCAATCAATCCAAAGACAAACAAACCTATCCCTAGAAAAGTTTTGACTATGAGTGAAATCCTTGCTTTTCGTGAGCAAAGCAATGAAATACTACAAAAAAACAAAAAAAAAGTTGTTGAAATGGTACTTGCTTTTGATGTCAAAATTAAAAAATTTGCAGGTAGGCTTGCTGGTGATGCAATGTTGTCCGATCGATCAGTGATACAATGCATGAAACTGATTGCAACCTCTTGTATTTTAAGAGGGGACACAGTTGTGGACAAATATGATGCTTGGATCCTGAGATATATGTCAAGAACAGAAGAATGTGCCCCATTTTATGTGCAAGCTTCCGATGAATTGATGAGTTTAGAACCCGCCTTAGGCATGATTTTAAGAATACTAGACAACAAGAATGCAGCCGAAAAAGTCACTAACCAAGAAAAACTCGCAATCCTCGAAAGTCTACCATCACTCCCAATCGCATGGCAAGTAGCTCTCACACAACGAATAAACGGCTTTGAACAAGCTATTCAAAAACAAAATGTCAGCAACTTGTTTGATAAGCTTGCACAAACTGCGAAAAAATAAGCACAGCCATCTCAAAATCAAGACAAAAATCAGACACAGACAGCTTAATCTAGATGAAATTTAAATTAAGAAAAACCTTGCTAAAATGATCAAATCATTCAACCAGAAAATCAACATAGGATCAAACATGATACTAGAGCAAAACCCAAACAACCCACCTAAATGTGTTTGTGTGATCGTCATACAAACAACCAATCCTAGACTTGTTGAAAAACTAGAAAACATCGTTGCAGACAGCCAAAAACTACACCCATTCCTACACCCATCTCTGTTTGAAAGATTTCTACCAAGACCTAAGGATTTCAAGGAACTACCTTGTTTTTGGCATTTAGAAAATTGGGGTGTACTCTGGGATGTAGAACTCGATGAAATACAAATCCAAAAAGAAACTGAAAATGATGTGCATACATATACTCTGCGATTGGAAACAGACCGAGCAGCACCTATCCCATTCTTGAAACAAATTTTTGAGATGTATTCTCAACCAACCAAAGATGCTTGCTATATGCACATCGATTTTTACATCGCACAACAAACTGTGGGCACATGGACTTGCAAGCTGAAAGATGTTGTCAGCTTCCAAATTTCCCAAATGGAAAACATGGACTCAAAAATCAAAGAATACTACAAAAACATTTTTCACTTTTAGATCAATAATCGTTGACTGAAACGATTAAATGTATTACAAAAAAACGACAACTCTTACACAAAGGAATAACTTACAAATGTTAGACTCTTGCTTAGATGCATGGGATACTCGACTCCCTGAAGATATCATATATGAACTCAACACTCTCGCAAAAAAGAGTGAAATTCTTGCAAAAATCGCCCACATGGGTTTTGTCGAAGAACTCAATGCACTAGTTGATGAAATCCAAGAAAAAGAAAACCAACAAGATCAGAAGCTGATTGAAGATGCAATCAATCAACTTTTGGAAGAAAAAGCTACGCAAGATCAGGCTAAGCAAGATCAAAATAAAAATGAGAAAAAATCCAATGATGGCGAGCAATCCAATGATGGCGAGCAATCCAATGATGGCGAGCAATCCAATGATGGCGAGCAATCCAATGATGGCGAGCAATCCAATGATGGCGAGCAATCCAATGATG
>JACCDO010445001.1_pt1 | contig 25550 bp, 19 predicted proteins | sample 7446101 | NCBI WGS metagenome assembly JACCDO01 (sample SAMN15323440, study PRJNA562643) | freshwater metagenome | isolation source: river surface water | place: USA:Blue River Watershed | collected 2017-08-16 | reverse complement strand
TGGGGTAGCAGTTGGTATTGATAAAGGGTTCATGTTTATATGAAAATAGACTATATAGTCTATTTTCATATAAACATATATGTTACTTAGGAATCATTACAATGATTCCTAAGTAGACCTTATCATTTAGATGATATGTGCGTTAGCACTATCATCGAAAGGTCCGGTGATTTATCACCGGACCGAGATAGATTATATTACTTTTTCAATACACGAATTGTTCTTGATTCAGGAATATACAACTTTTTTCTTTGAGTCGGCGAAGGTGTTTTAGGCACTTGAATCGTTGTTGTATTTTTCATTGTGTCCAATTCTTGGTTCGGGTCTGCAGCAACTACTCCCGAAATAGGTTGGCCAATACTCATACTTTTAGGTTTACTATCGCGAATTAAGAATTTATTTTTACTAATTCGGCGAATTGGTTTGGCAGTAGGAGTAGGAGTATTTGTGGCAGCTACCGGGGGCGATGTAGGTTTGAGTTTAGCAATACCTTCAATCTCGGCGAATTCATCCTCGGGGTTTTCTTGGATGGCGGTAGAATTAGATGATGAATATTCACTAATGTATTTAGCCATTTTTTCTGGATGTTGAACTTGTGCTACTTTTCTAAATACAAAATAACGATTCATGAATGAAATACGTTTTTCTTCTTCTGTCATCGTATTTGCATATCTATAATTCTTAGCAACTTTCGGATTTAGTTTAATTTCGTCCATCATTTTTAAATACATATCACGAAACATTCCTGTTCCATTCGGTAATCCAGTTTTAGTAGCTTCTTCTGAATTTACTAAAGTAAACCCGTAATTCTCCATTAATCTGGTCAAATACTCGAAATTTACTAAATATTCTTGAAATGTTTTATTAATACTCTCCTGGAATACATCAATTGCATATCCAATTGATTGGGCATCATCTGGGAATCCGGTTTCATCATATTTCTTAGTTATTTCGAATATCTTTTTACCCGATTTCATTATTACTACCGATTCGCCACGCATTTTATCAGCCAACAATTTAAACACCGATTTACCATCATAACATGTTCCAATGAAATAACCACCCAATTTGGTGCATTCAGCAACATTACGCATAAATGAATGAAGTGTCATTTCATTCTCGAAGAAATAGTGAAGCGCAAATTGCACCGATGACACATTAAATCCTTCACGTCCTACACCAAAGTGTTTATATACACCAGCTCCCAATATATTTCGGTCCTTTGGACCAGTTCCAAATACGGCCTTCGTGACCATCTTTTCTTTATCCGTGGTAAATGCACTACCATCGCGAATATTAAGTGCCGAATTTCCATGTAAGAATAATGCACCTGGCATATCGGTATTTGTTTGGCACATATCTAAATATCTTGCACATGCTCCCGATTTCCGATTATTTATATTTTCAGGGGACACATCAATACCAAACACAAAATTCAAATTGGCATCTTTCCATTTAGGTAAATCACCTGCGCGACCCACTGCGAAATCAATAAGTGTATTGTTTCGACGTGAAACCGATAGGATGAGATTACGTTTGATATATCGATTATGAAAATCACGTAATCCTTGTGTCATCGTTTCATCTCCAACATCTTTGTAATATACTTCATCATTCTCCAATAACTCCGGGATATTATCTCCAGTTGCCAACATCATTTCAGTAATAGGATAATGAATAGACCGCCAATTACTATTTGCAGTTTTAAATGCATTGCCATATTCTTTCCCACCACTCAATAACTCCATTGTTTTATCATAACGAACACGCAATGGAACCCAGCGCCAAGCACCTTCACGCGATAAATCATATTTGAACTCCACAATCATATCCTCCTTGAAATTCTCACCCGCTTCCGTAAATGTATCCATCGTTCCCGTGCCATTCGTTACAATATTCACATTGCAATAACCAGCATTTACATCATACGGATTAGTAGGAATAAATTGTGTGGGAAAATACTTATCTTCCTCGGGCGCGGTTCCGTCTTCCTCGAGTTTAGCAATACGGTCATCCAATATGTCTTGCCAAGGTTGAAGGTAACCGTCATTTTTACGACTATACCCACACCGCAATACAAATATGCGATATTGTTTAACACCCAAACCATGGTCGACCATAGTATGTATTTCTGGATTGCCGGATTTATCTAATTTAGATGAAACAAGGAAATCAATAGTATTGAAATGTGGAGGTTTCCATTTGAATGCCCATTCCCATGTTCTTTTTGTTTTGGGTAATTTAGTATGTTCATTTGGCACAACTGATGATGATGCACCCACTGCCATATTGAGTGGTGTGAAAATCAAACCGTCTGTTTCATATTCAAATAATTTATCCGACATTTTAGACATAACCGTTGCACAACATTGGAATATACTGTAATTTTCCGTAGAAATATGGAACTCTTTACATTCAATGCGAATTGGACATCCTCCTTCTGTCATCGATTTAGGAGAAATCATTTTCACTAAACGATTCAACAACAACAATCTATATTTATTGTCACTGGCTTCTTCATCTGTCTTCATAAATGCATATTCACGCACCGACTTCTTATGAATGTAGTACACATCAAATGCCGCATATAAATTAATAAATGCGCCATAACGGTTACGCTGGATATGCTCACCATCCAATAGAGTATTAAATAATCCTTTTTCATCCGTCTTACATCCCATAAATGCCACTTGCATACCAGTATTAATAAGGTATATTTTGCCTTCCGAACTAATATACATCAATTTACGCTCACCGTCAGCTTTCTCAGTCACACTATATCCTACACGAATGTTGGGTAAAGTTGACTTTCCATCGGGGACACATACATTTTCCAATTGTAGTGTTACAGGGGATGGTCCGATGAAATCCGATGCAAATACCATGCGGTTTTTGCGGGGAACGAATTGTTCGCCATGAATTAATTTCATGTATTCAGTTGCAATACGTTCGCGTTCGATATTTCCGATAGGATACATGGAATCTTGCAATGCACCGAGAACAATACGAATACATTTGCGAATGTGTGTCATAAGTTGTTCATGGTCAATTGCTTTTTTTCCATTGTAGGATTTAATACGTTCATTATCGATTTCCAATTCGATTTCGTATGATGGTGGATTGGTAAATAACTTGGCTTCTTGCACAGTATATTTAGGGACAGGAACCCCCTTGAGAGTTCCAGATGAACGAATAATACTTAAATCTACCAAAATGGGATAGTCTGGATGGCGGAATTGCACACGGTTTAAGTGGCGAAATCGTTTTTTGGAATCCATCCAGGAGGAAATAATATTGCGTGCCTGGCGACTATGCACGGAGAAATCATGTTCTGTTTTGATGTCAACGCGGAAGTTAAAATCATTGAAATGAACCATGTTAACAGGTTTATTGTTATAGTTCACAACTGATGATTTTTGGGTGAATTTGATTTTTTCATGAAATGCGGAAGAAGTAGACGGTTTATCAAGAAGTGCTTGAATACTATTCGTCTCGCAATAGTCGCGGATTAAGTCCGCACCTACAATATCAGCGCGAATATTGGATATTTCGCGCATACCAGAAGCGGGATTCACATTTTCACAACTAATGCGGAGATGGTTACGGCCTTCCAATTGATTACATGTAAATCCGTGACTTTTGATAGCATGAATCACATTATCGTAATCAATCTTAGATATATTACGTCCGGTCCAATTGTTTTTTCCAAATCGCACTTCCATTTCGACGTGTTCTTCAGGGTTGGTCTTAAGTTTGTCTAAATAGACACTGACCATTTGGTGAAAATCACGTTTAGCATTTTGCTCATTATCCGTGGTTCCCGACATTGTCTTTTATTGTTTATTGAGAAATATAGTATACAGTAAATGAATATTATATTTAAGTAATTCTTTATCCTATATGTTATTGATGTTTTCATAATCAATTTTTTGTAAAATACACGTGAAAACTGCAATACACATGAAAAATGCAATACACATGAAAAATAACAAAATGTGTCAATCTTGTATTATATAGTTGTTATAATAACTATGCAATTATTTGTTTTTTACCATTCAATTATTTGGTTCATTGCTCGAAATGGTGCAAGATAATCATTGTAATAAGCAGTATCATGTTGGTCATACATAGTGATTGCATCATATATCACTAAGCTTGAATATTCTTTATAAGTGTAATATTCAATAACATAAAATGGAAGGTTAGTATCCATATTTTGATAAAAACGCATATAATATTTTTTAGACAACTCAATATAATAAATTATATGTTGCTCATGAAAACATTTAGATGGTGTTTGGAAAAGGATAACACGACCGTCTCTGTCGGGGAATTTAAGGTTACGGAGAAAATCATACTTAGAGTCTTTTGTATCAATTTGTAAGATGAACATACCATTACGTAGTTTTGCAAGTCCCAAGAATTCATAGGCAATATAGTAGCATAAATTACTTGGTAAAAACTTAGCCAAAGCACAAATAGTTTTAACAACTTTAGTTCTAAACTCAGTGTTCATATTGTTAATAAATTATGATTGAAACAGGAAATAGTATGCTACTATCCAACTAATTTAAAAGTATTTCAATTTTTATATCGTTGATATATGAAATGGTGGGATATATGAAATGGTGGGATATATGAAATGATGCGATATATGAAATGACACGATACAATAAAAAATAATTTACAGATGATAGAGATTATATAAGTCTTTGTCTTTTAGCTCGGTTTTCTTGTATTGAGTCTGTTAATTGGTTGCCATAGAATGGTTCATATTCTTCAAATACATCATATACGTTTAACTCAGAGTATTCTTCAAATTTGTAATAATCAATCATAGTATCCAATGTGGAATCGCGGTCCAAAACATAGTCGGCATATGACTTTTTAGACAGTTCAATATAACGAACTGCAAAATTAGCATAGCCAAATTGTTTGAGAATCACCTGTCCACCCAATGGATGAGGAAGATTAATATTTCGGAGAAAATCATACTTAGAGTCTTTTGTATCAATTTGTAAGATGAACATACCATTACGTAGTTTTGCAAATCCCAAAAATTCATATGCAATATAATAGCATAAATTGCTTGGTAAAAACTTGGCCAAAGCACAAATAGTTTTAACAACTTTAGTTCTAAACTCGGTATTCATAATGTTAATAAATTATTATTGAAAGAGGAAAATAGTATAATACTATCCAACTAATTAAAAAGTATTTCATTTTTTTGACACATATATCCTTTATCACTCCGACTAAGCAGTCGATCATGATGAAAAATTACCCAAAATAAAATGGTGGGAAATTGAGGTTAATATCGGGAGCATATGGCATATTGGGCATGTCATGTGGCCCAGGGAGTCGACTTGTATTCTTTTCTAATACAATATTTGACACATATTTCTTATGAATATACGTGCATTCAAATACCCGTGGCATAATGATACCAGATGATAAATGAGTAAGCGGCACATTATTATTTCCATGCAAATGAACTAAAACATGTGTTTGGTTTAGTTTTTGAAATACTGCGTGTTCTCTCAATGAAAATGGGTCATGAAATTCCATTACTATTTGTGCAAATTTATTGATATATTCCATTGAATCCAAACATTCTAACCACGGAATTTCACCACCTTCAATATCCATCTTCACAAAAATATTGTCCGGCACTAAATCAATAATATTTTTCAATGTAGTTGTGCCATTGCTCCCATCCCCAATATTACACTGAATAAATGTTGTATTTGTTATTTGCCCCGGAAGACCATGAACCGTTCCATCTATTGCAAAACATGACACTGTCGGATATCGAGATATAAAATCTTGCTCAAATGATATATCGTCACAAATCCCGCCACTAATAATTATAGAATATTGTGTGTCTGGCAAATCTACTGTTACATATCCTCCATCATTTGCACGTCCAATTCTGGTTTTTGTAAATGGACAATTATACACTGTTAAAACCTCATATGGATTCATCAACTACTATTTATTTTATATATTTTGACACATAAAATAAATACTTATGTTTTACGCATTCATATACACATGAACCCGTTTTACACCATCTTTATTCCAATACTTTTCCCAAATAATCTCATAATAATATATTTCTTCCTCTGCAGTAACATTCATTAAATATTTTTCCTCTTCCTCAAATGTAGAGAAATTATATGTTTTATCTTTACACAGTTTATATCCATTGATTACTTTTGTTTTGTAGTCATTATCATATTCTCCAGGTGGAGTTGTCATAAGTGGTTCTAATATTTTCCATATTTGTTCATTGTCTATATGTGTATTGTTATTTATTGACATATGTGTTTGTTGTGTTATATGTAAATAATATTGGTATTATTTATATATTTTTGACACATACAATAATTTATCAATCTGATTTTATAGCCAAGTGTTCGGCTAATTTCTCGTATAATTCAGATTTTTTGATTTTATCAGGAATCTCAATACCCACCTTATTGGCAATCTCACGCAATTCATCCACTTTATATGCGGATTGACCCTTGATTGATTTTTTATATGAGTCAATTTGATAATATACATCTACTATGTCAGATAAGGAAAATGACAAATCTGTTTCCACACTAAAAATCCAATTATTCCGTTTACCTACTTGTTTTGCATATAATATCACATGTTTATCACAACACTCATTTTTCTGAGAAAACAATAAATATGTTTTGTTATGCGGAAATACCACATATATATCCATACCATAAAACACCGAAAATCCAATCATTGTAGAAAATGCATCCCGCTTTTCCACCATCAAATCACCCGCCAACTCCTGAATAGCCTGCTTAGACAACTTTTCACTACTCGCCTTCAATTTCTCCGGAACTTTCAACAAATAATCCACCATCTTTTGTTTCTCATCTAACTCCGCATTCAAATATCGCGAACCTATCATCTCATACTCGAACAAACCATATTTCGATATAAACATACACCAAAATAATGTGTTTTCTTGTGTAGGCAAAAATATTGTCGATTTTTTCACAATTGGTTGTTGCATGACTGGAGGCAACGCCGCCGCGGTAGCGGCGGCATCTACCGCAAATTCGGGAAATATAAAATCGGAACCACACATCAAATGCTTGATTGATATTAACGAATCAATCGTAATATCAAACTTTGTCGGAGGATATAATATACGTGAGCAATATTCCATTTTCAAATAAATTACTATATATACATAGATTAGCTTTATATCGATATAATATATATATTCATCATTTGTCCAGTGTTTTTATTAGAGGACCAATATAGATTATATATTGCGCCCATATGGAGATTGGTGTTGTATTCGTAATCCTTTGCCGTTGAGGAATCCTCTTTTCATTTCTTTGTAGGTTTGTTCTTTGATTTGTGACACACTTTCAATCATATCACGTAATTGTTTGTCCATTGTGAATTTGGCTAAAAATATTCCCCTGCAATTTTCCATTTTTTTAATAACTATTTTGGGATGTTTTTTAATATATTCAATATGATTACGTATTTGAACATATGCAGTCATTGCATCTTCTGTGTCAATATACAGCACATTATCACCAAACCATTTTCGAATAAATACATTGTTGTCACATATAAGTGGAACTCCTGCAGCTAATCCTTCAAATAAACGATTACTACATACTTCAGACTCTTTATGACTATCACTTGAAAATACTAAACAAATACCTGAATCCTTTATTTTTTGAATCGTGCTTACACCATCAAATGGAATATCACCACGATATGTTTTATATCCTTTCCAAACTTCTATTCCATGGAAATACCGGGGACCATATATATTTACTTCATTCGATTTATCTAAAAGCTTAAGTATATCCAATAATTTTTTACGGGGAGGTGTTGGAACACCCGGTAATAATTCCCAATTTATACCTACATAGAAACATGTATATTTAGTAATTGACACATCCATAAATGGTGCTGGGACGGTTGGATTGAGATAACCAACAATTTTGCAATTTGAGCGTATAACCATTTGGTCAAGTGTATTTGAATAGGATGATAGCATACCATCATAATTTAGTGCATTTCGGTATCTTTCTTCATTATAATAATCTAATGGGTTCCAGTTGGCATTGACAGTAAATAGATGTGTCGATTTTGGACTGTCGAAATGGAGGGAAATGACACAAATAATTTGGGATTCATCTATATCATAAATACTTTTTCCTATTAATTCTGGAGGATGCAAAATATAATTTGAATTAGTAATACTAATGTAATTTATGCCTAAATTAATACATGATTGTTGTATTCGACACATTAATTCTCTTTCCGCATTTTCAATACCTGGCCATGTATCATATACAACCAAATACATGTTATAAATTCAGAATTCAATATACAAATTTACTATATTGAATTATTCTATTTCAATCTATTTAGCGCATATCATTTAGGAGCGCATATCATTTAGGAGCGCATATCATTTAGCCTCGTATATGATTTTTATATTCCAATATTTGAATCCGAAAAAAATGCCCGCTTATACTCCTCCTTCTGACATTCAGTCGAAGATAATGCATTTTCTTGCTGGTCAATATAACAAATATATTCTTCTATCATGGAGATAGTAATTGAGGGAAGCCACGATAAATTAATATAAACCCCACTTTTATTTTCATTGATTTTTACTTCTGGATTTTTTAACAATAATTTTAAGATTTCAATATGCTGTGTCTTACTCATACGTTCAATTCGAGCCTTTAGTTTTTCCATCTTAACCGTTTCGTTCATTTCAAATAATAGTAGTTGGTATGTTGTTTATTTATAACTATTTTGTCTGATATACTCACATATTTATATCAATTCACATCACTTATATTATTATTATTATTATTCAAGAATACTAATAATAATATGTGTGAGCCCAGAAGATAAAAAATATATATTACCTACTATATCATAGATAGATATATAGTATATATTTGTTGAAATTTAGACATTGATGTTATCACCAGACAATGATGTTATCATCAGATATTGATATTCAAATTATGTATTTTTCGTTCCAGCGGGTATGTTGGGTCCAAATTCGCCATCATCACTTTCGTAATCATCCTCAACCACAATGCGTTTAGAAACGGGAAGTGGTTTGATTGGAGATTCGGTGACCATTGGTAAACCGCCAACAATACAAATGAAATTTGCCATTGCATAAATCGTTGTGTCATTAATTTCAAATGTTACACCAATAATTCGGACATGAAGTTTCATACCTTCACCCACTTTGGAAAACATAGGATTTGAGATATTTATATCACGTGGAATAAATACAGTTAATGGTATTGCACCATTATCCAATTTAACTTCTGCACGAATTCCGGCATTTTCCGTAATCGATTTTGCGACACATTCAATTACCGTGTTTTCTATTGGACGACATACATAACATTCGTATTCAACCTTGAAACGAATAAATCGGCCAGATAATACACCAGATGAATATGATACAACGCGAACAGAATTACCGCGAATATATCCTTCTGGGATACAACGATTTTCACATGTGGACACAATCTTACGTTCCAATTTCTTTTTAATATCATCGCCAATATCCGTGATATTCAACATAATGGTTGTCTCAATTAATTCTCGATGGAAAATTTCAGACACATGCTGAACACTTGTAGACTTTGCAGATGACATTGTGTTTGTTTAATATTTTTATGTGAAAATGGGGAATTATTGTTTAATATTGTAATATTAGACAATTTTTATATTGTTTATTCACCAGATATATTACATTTATTTCAACTTTATAACATTTGTGTCGGGGGACTAAACATTTGTGTCGGGGGACTAAACATTTGTGTCGGGGCGACTATATTTTTAGATTGGGTGCATCCATTACTATAGTTTGTTCGGGAGTGAGAAACATGTGTCGCTTTAATGGTTTCGGACCATATGTATACTCTCTCATCAATAGTTCAATGAGAACTGAAAGTCCAATCTTTGACACACCAGTTTGTGTTTTAGTAGTTTCTGTGTTTTCAGATGTGTATTGTTCTCTACCTAATATACGATTGAGCAATTTAATAATATCCGTCTTCCCGGCACTATCACATTTCGCACCAGTATTATTGCGGTGTTGTGTCAAATCTTTCACTTTAAATGTCAATTCTTTTTTACGGAAGTCGCCAATGAATCCGATAACATCAAACAAATTAGAAGGAGATATGATATATTTTTTCTTAAACTCAGTTTTAATAAATGGTTCTGTCAATATATTCGACTCCTCTTTTCGCCAAATACCTGTTCCTTCAATCTCACGAACAAACACCTGAAAATCCAAATTATTTGAAATAATAATTAATGCCAAATTCTTATTCGGAATCACCATCATACGTTTAGCAAAATATGTCTTTACACGACTGTAGGTTTGCATATCTTCTTCATGAAATGACAGATTATTTCTACGGAGTATATCATTTGTGTCCAATATAGGGTCGGCAAACATGGAATTCACCAATCCTATTTTGTCACTACTCGGTAATAAATCCAAATAGTGATGTGTAATATAATGAACAATTGCTGCCCGCGGGATAGAATGCACATGTTCCATCAATTCAATTACATGTCCAGCATGAATATACCAATGTGTCGTTTTCTTCAAATCTGCCATCGACCATACTATTTTTAAATGTCGGTCGATATCTAATAATAATCTTGATGTGTCAAATTTAGCGGGGACTTCATCGGTTGTTGTTTTTACCACATCTACGGCAGCATCTTTCACATCCACATTCATTGCTCTTGGTTTTAATGGCACTTCGAGCGAAATGCGTTTGCGTTTATAATCAACGGGTAATGCTCGGTCAAATACAGATGCTTGTGTGTCAGTAATTTCCATTGGTTGAAACATATAATATTTGTCGCGATTGGTAATAAATCCAAATCTGCCGTATCTATCAATCAATATTTGTGATTGATTATCTACGAAAGATGTTAAAGTATGATATATTTGTTCAATTGGAACACTTTTTGACACAGTAATAGACCGGACTAATTCATCTCGACTATATACTTCTTTTTCACGAAATAATTGACGAATACGATTGGCAATATATTGCATATTAGTTTGTGCAAATGAATCCATATATGAAGTATATTCCACCTTCTCATCCACTTTAAATGGAATACCTCCCGGTGCTTTACATTGGTACATTTCTGTTTCTTCATCGCCGGGTATGTGTCGGATTGTTTCTCCAGTAGACAGAGTGATTTGTATATTTTGATTTGCTGGATTTGTTAATAACTTACTTTTAGTAAAATTAGTTTGTGATATATTTAATGCACAATCCACTGCTACCTCTTTCATCACACGTTCAACTTGTTTAATATGGTCCATTTTCATTTCCGCCAAACGATATACATACATATCTGCTGCTTCAGTTGTTATATTGTCTAATAGAGTGGTATGCATAAATATTTGGACATTGCGTTTTGTAAATGGCAACTGACAATGCGACAAATTCCGAACTCCACGCCCAATAATTTGTTCCATTCGACTCATATTATACCACGGTTCCAATATATGAACCTGACGCACATTTGCAAAATCGAGACCTTCCGCACCGGCTCGCGAAATCAAGACTACTTTAATTAATGACCCATCTACATTTTGACGGGAGGTAATATGCATCATATCACTATTATTCGATGGAGAATACATTTTGTCCCCCGTAATCATCACATAGGATGCCGGTTTAAAGTCCTCCGCGGCAACTTGTGACCGGCGTTTCATTGTTTTTGCATCTAATAATTCGGCCGGGGGTGGACTAGCAAATAAATTATTAGTTGTAGGTGTGGTTTTAAATCGGGAAATACCCATTTCTTCCAAGGCTAATGCTACTGGAATAATTCCACCCTCAATATAATTGCTATAAATAAGAACAATTCCTTCACTTTTACTCAATATATCACATATTGCTGCTATTTTATGACTATAATTTCCTATATGGTCCGCATGAAATACCCGATGTTTAGTCGTTTGCAAATATTCAAATCCAGTTTTACGTGTGCGGTCATATGACATAATTGTTTGTAACCCACCCGCCCCCGATAAATTCTGTTCTGCAGGCATGGCAGATTCATCTGACACATATGTCATATTTAATAATTCAAGTGGAGTTTTCAATAAAGTATAACCGAATGTGTCCATTTTTTCAAAATCTGGCATATTGCGTTTTTCACCCGTTGACATATATACATCAAATGACTTACCAGTCAATGACTTCATATAATTTTGATATACTTTGTATTGTAATGTGTCAGATTTCAATGTATTTATATATACAGGCATATGTTTCAATGGACTCTCAATTGGCTTTCCATTCATTTGCTCAGTTGGATATGTAATATTAGATAATACAGTCCGGGCAAACTCCGATGGATATATACGGAATGGAAATGCATATGGATTTTCACCTCGAACATAGGAGACATAACCTGTGAGTTTTCGCCGCAATAATTCTTCGCCCGATTCTTCGGTGGTTGATGTGGCGGGTTTGAAATTTCCGTTTTGGTCGAATACATCTGACACATTAATAAATGCGCGTTTATCATTCATATTGAGAATATTTGTTAACCATATGATTTCTTTGTATGAGTTATACATTGGTGTAGCTGTTAATAATAATAATCGCATATCTCGGGCATGTTTCACTACTGTTTTTAATACATGTGCTGCTGCGGATGCTTCTTTATTTCGGTTTTCTTCAGTAATTCTGATATTATGCACTTCATCTATAATAACTAATCGATTATTGAATAATTTTCGAATAATGGCACCCTCTTTATTTCGAAGTTGTTGCTCACTATAACCCGATGTATTTTTGGGGTCACTTTGTATACTTGATAACACAAAATTGGCAAATTGCCCATATCCCATAAACTCATAATACATATTGATTAATGCATTTATATTTGACACTAATTTCTCCTGTGGAAAATTCCGGATTTGTGTAGGGTTAATTTCGCGAAGAATTGAATTCCCCACACAGGATTCTATATTCCAAGTATAATCGCCCAACTGATGATTCAACACTATCTTCTTTAACTTTTTCTCATCAAACAATTGTTTGCGGAAATTACCTTGGACATTGGGGGTAGCAATTACAAATATTTTATTTTTCAATTCACTTTTGGAATTTACTTGTAGTCCAACTTGTTTGATGTATTCGCGCATTTCTTCGGCAATACTAATTGCACTGCACGTTTTACCAGTTCCCAGCGAATGAAATAATAATAATGAATTATACGGTGTGTCCGCTGACATGAAATTTCGGACAAATGATTGATGTGGTGACAATTCGAATTTAAGATTACATGTTTCATTTGATTTTTTTTCAATGTCATGAATACTTCCATCATATACTGTATCTAAAAACGCTTTATGCTTGGCAATTTTCATTGCAAATCGTGGGTCATCATGCTGTGGAAATAAATGTGCGTCTTTGTCTTGGTCATCCATTGTTGTGTCCAAATACCTGTGATGTTCATTCAATTCTTGTTGCCGAAGAAATGTATTTAGACGGTGAATGTCGATTTTTTCAACTACTTTATTCATATTGGGATTCTTTGGTTCACGCATTGGTATCGGCTCTATCATTTTCTCTAATTCGGCTTCAATATCATGCACCTTATTTGTGTCAGAAATATGCTGGAATATATCTTTCTCTGGTTCATCATTGATTGGTTCATTCGATGGTATATCAGATTCTGTCAATACCGGGTTGTTATCATCCACCAATATAGCATGAGGTATGTTATGATGTTTAGCAATCTGTTTCTTGTCAATATTTATCAATGTTTCAAATAATTCATGGATATATTCCACATGTTCATATTCTTCTGGAATACACCACTCACCATCGCCAGTTCGTTTCATCTTACGGGGACATCGTCGAGTTCCATTTGTGGACACATTGGGTTTTACTATACCCAATTTTGACAAATGTTGTTGAATTTCAATATCAGATAAATTGGGATATTTAGCCTTAATTTTCGAATAATCTGTTTGATGCGACATATTTTTTCGAATAGTATTTTTTTTACTTTTTACTCGAATAACACGCTCATTATCTGATATGTTTTTTGTATCGAATGGCTGACACATTTTTCCATCGGATGTTCGTTCTGTTCCATTTGGACATCTTTTTGTTCCATTTGACAATATTTTTGGAGATATCCGGTCAATCGGATTCTCCATATTTATTATGTTTGACATTTACGTGTATTATATATTGTATATAATACATGAATATTTTATGAACGAATTACACACAGCATAAACTAATTATATTATCCCATATATAAATACATATTTAACAACATAGTATTTACATTTTGTAATATACGTTTTTTTTCTAAATTATAACTGCGTATAATCAACATACATTCCTCAAACGTTTTCCATTCAGAACCGCTTACTTCACAAATCTGATGAGTATGTGATATTATCGAACTCGAATAATTCATATATGCCACATAATATTTATGCTTATACGATTTATAATTCGAACCTGTAAAAATCTCATCATACGGCGCCACATTATTTAATAATGTTAATAAATCCACCGTATATCCCGTTTCCTCGCAAAATTCACGAAGCGCACAATTATAATCCGTCTCGTAAAAATCACGACGACCTTTTGGAAATCCCCACTCGGCTTCCGTCCATTTACCATATTGCATACTCTCATCGACTAAATCATTTAATGTATAAAAACCATCCTTATTATACACACCCGATGTCAATGAACGCCATTTATCATTCGAACTCACCTCCTCATTGCGGTATTGCTCACATGCCGCCTCATTTCCCCATAAACCTTCCCATAACTCACGAAATGTGCAATTACGTATCCGGGTCTTCTCCTCAATCGTCATTTGCTTTAACATATTCATAATATAGTCCTTGTTGTATATAGAATATTTCCCCCGCATAAAATCAATAAATCCTAATGTATCTTTTCTGCGAATCATTAGATATTCGATTACACCATCAGTTGGGCGTTTTCTGAATGTGATAAGTCCGAAGCTGGTAATTGGTGATTTGCATTGGTGAAAAATATGTCCATTTTTACCGCAATTATTGCAATACATATGATTATTGAAATTATGATGATTTGTTGTCTCCATTGGTGTATATACTCTGTTATATTAGGTAATATTGTTTATATACTTTGTCTAATCTATATCGGTGTGGTGATTTTATTAGGCCCAGTGATTTTATTGTCGAACCTTCGTTTAGGTTGAAAATCTCATATATACACTACATAGTAAACTGGTTGATAAAATGAATTATAGTTCAGATAAAACCGCGGCATTTAATCCAGATGTGTGGGGTCCACATTATTGGTTTGTATTAAATAGTATTGCTCATTCTTATCCATTATATCCGAATGAAGTTACGAAACGGAAATATTATGATTTTATACATAATTTACCACTTTTTATTCCCCATGAAAAAATCGGAAATAAATTCGGGCAACTATTAGATAAATTCCCAGTTACACCTTATTTAGACAAAAAAGATTCTTTTATTCGTTGGGTAAATTTTATACATAATAAAGTCAATGAACTATTAGATAAACCCACCATGAATTTAGCCGAATCTGAACACGAATATCGAAAACAATATCGTCCAGTTGAAGATAAACTGTTTTTTGGACACACCGCCGAACCCATGTTTGCAGTCTATGGAAATACCGCACTCATCACCGGATTACTTATTACCATATATTTGATTTTATAAACTGACACATGTATACAAATAATATCACAATTGATGTGTCAACATAGGATAGTATTGTATTGACCAAACCAAACAATAAATACTGTATATACAGTATATTATTTGACACATATTATGCGATTTGAACTTGTGATTTTAATTATCACAGGATTAGTAATTGGAAATATATATACCGATGGAAAATTGGTAAAAACTGCACTTTCATATAAAAAATATTATCAAATGATGGCTGTTGCATTCGTCGGCTTCATGATTTATACACTACTTCGCAAAAATCCTACAAATGCTCGCAATATTATCGCAACATCCAATGAGTATTTGAAATATATGCCCGTTGACCGTTCCACATCTTCCTTTATTTCACCTATCTTAGATTTCACATCGAAATACAGCAACGGTGAATTAAACAGTGAATCACCTTTCTTAAACTTAGCACAATCCAGCGCCAGCACATCATCATCCGCTGACACAAGAATAATACATTCAGGCATTGGCGCAACTACTAAGCGCTCCGTCAGTGAAACCAAGAAAAAATGGGTCGCTGCAAACCAAGGGTGGAAATGCGGACAATGTGGTAAACAATTGCCACCGTGGTTTGAAGTTGACCATAAAATTAGATTAGAACATGGAGGAAGTAATCATGTAGATAATTTAGTCGCATTGTGTCGCGATTGTCACGGAGAAAAAACCGCAATTGAAAATTTATAAATGAATAATTATCCTTTAACGGTTCGGTTAGACTGTGTCCCCAGTTGGTATGATTGAGAGGTGAGATGCTTAGTATCTCACGTCGAAAACTCCAGCAATGTTATTACCAGACCGAGATATTAGGGTAAGACCAGACCGTAAAAATGAATCAGTTAAATATAAAATAAAAAATTAACTATGTAATGTATAAATGGCAACAAAAACAAGTATTCCATCCACAGAAAAACCGGATGGAGATACACCAGTAATTCAACCTACATTTATGAGATATATAAAACAAATGAGTGGACTTGACCCAAATACACCGATGACATCAGTTGAATACTCTTTTTTAATGAATTGTTTAAAAACCACGGCAATTGGAACATTGATAACATTAATATCAATATTGGTTGTATATTATGCAGCGACTGACCCCAAACCATCTACTAACAGTATGTATGGATATACATTTATGATAATAGCTCCACTATTAATTGGAGGTTATTTTATGTTATCTTTAAGTGAAAATATTAATTCTTCAAAAGTTGGCATATTTTCATTGGGTATAATTATATCAATTCTTGCCGCTTTATATGCACTTTATCATCCCGATTTAGTTAATGGGGAAAATGCATATTATTTCAATTTAGCTCTACTCGTAATTGGAGTTATTATTGGATTAATTGTATTGGCGGTTGGAACTCTTATTTTACGAAGATATATGATGACTACATCGGGATGGCTTGGTATTATAACTCATCTAATCTTATTTATTCCGTGTCTTATCTATGATTTATGGTTAGCACTTTATTTTGCAGTTGTTGAAACAGGAACAGCAACATCTATTGCCATGTTAGGTGCATTTAGTATATTTGTTGTCTTATTCGGATTAATTATTATCGACTATATTATTCATTTCTTTTTCCCCAGTGTAAATATTGGTGCATATGATAAATTTTTGCAAAATGTATTTGGGTCAAGTGGTGAACGGTATAATATGTGGAATATATTTGAAAACATAGGCCAATTTTTTATTTTTATGGGAAATTCACTTAATATGTCATTTTTAACACAATTAGGTGAAACCATAATAAAATCTGCCGATAACACATCCATTAAAGTAAATAATATTATACCCAACCCAAATGATGTTAAAATAAATATAAACGATGTTATGAATGAACCAGCGGAAGCTATTAAATCTATTAATAATCAAATTGTAAATACAGCAAATACAAGTGTAAATAGAGTGACAAGTGGTATCAATAATCTTAGTAATCAAATTGTAAATACAGCAAATGATGCTGAAAATCGGGTAAAATCAACCGCAATAAGTGCAGGAAATACTGTTAAAAATGAAATCACCGGTGATTATAATAAAGTTGTAACTGCTATTCGCAATTTACCAAACCAAATTTTGGATAATACATTATATGGTTACGAAGACCATGTAGAATATTCACTTGGTCCAGGACCCAGCACTGCCATACATACAAGGACTAAATATAATAAATTAGATAGAGGATTTAATAACTTTAAAAATACAGCAAATGCAAATCTGAATAGAGTGTCAGGCGGTATCAATAATGTTAATAATCAAATTGTAAATACAGCAAATGATGCTGAAAATAGGGTAAAATCATTTGCGATAAGCACCGGAAATACGATTAATAATGAAATGACCAGTGACTATAATAAAGTTAAAAATACATCAATTGCAAGTGTGAATAGATTGACAACTGGTATTAATAATATTGGTCGGAATATAACTAAACAAGCATATAATGCTGAAAATAAGATAAAATCAACAGCAATAAGCACTGGAAATAAAATTAAAGATGAAGTTACCGGTGAGTATAATAAAGTTGTAAATACTCTTCGCAATTTACCAAATCAAATTTTGGATAATACATTATATGGGTATGAAGAGAATGTAGATAATCAGTATCTTGGACCAGGTGTAAGTAATTCTATACATACCACTAATAAATATAATAAATTAGATAGAGGTTTCAATAACTTTAAAAATACAGCAAATGCAAATCTGAATAGAGTGTCAGGCGGTATCAATAATGTTAATAATCAAATTGTAAATACAGCAAATAATGCTGAAAATAGGATAAAATCAACAGCAATACGTGTAGGAAATACGATTAATAATGAAATGACCAGTGACTATAATAAAGTTAAAAATACAGCAAATGCAAGTGTAAATAGATTAACAACTAGTATTAATAATGTTAATAATCAAATTGTAAATACAGCTCGTAATACTGAAAATAAGATAAAATCAACTGCAATAAGCACTGGAAATAAAATTAAAGATGAAGTTACCGGTGACTATAACAAAGTAGTAAATACTCTCCGTAATTTACCAGGTCAAATTTTGGATAATACATTATATGGGTATGAAGAGAATGTAGATAATCAGTATCTTGGACCAGGTGTAAGTAATGCTATACATACCACTAACAAATATAATAAATTAGATAGAGGACTTAATAATTTTAAGAATAAAGCAAATGCAAGTGTAAATAGAGTGACAGCTGGTATCAATAATATTGGGCATACTGCAATTAATACAGTAACCAATGCAGCACACAATGTTGAAAATCAAGTAAAATCAACTGCACAAAATGTTGGACATCAAATAGATAATTCTTTTTATACTGTAAAAAATGCAGGAAATGCAACTGTTCATAAAATATCAAATAGTATCAATAATATTCAGCATAGTGCAAATAACACTGTAAATCGGATGAAAACATCTTCTCAAAATGTTGGTCATCAAATAGATAATCGTATTACTAGTTCAACAAATACATTTATAGATAAATTGAAAATATTTTTTGGAATTCATCACCAGAAACAACAACAACAACAAAATAACATACCAAAAATTGAGAATCCAATATCTATTATACAAACACCATCACCTGTATCCAATAGCTATGCTCCTACACCTGTATCTGACGGGTATAGTCAATCTTCAATATCTAATGATTATGCCCCAGCACCGGTAGCAGATTCAAATAGTATGTCATTAAGTAATAATATTAATGGATTTACAAATATGTATTCTTCTGTTCGAGAAACATTTATTACAGATTTAAGAGAAAATGGACCAGAAAATACTGTATTATTTCATAAAAACAAGTATTCTAATGCAAATACCGGGTCCAATAATACTGTGTCAAATTCCAATACTGTGTCAAATTCCAATACTGTGTCAAATGCGAATACAGGGTCCAATCCTAATACTGTGTCAAATAATAAATTGACACAACAAGTAAAAGAAGGTTTCAATTCAAAGGCAGTTGCATCCAAAACGAATAGTGGTATGAAATATGTTGCAAATAAAAGTGGATTAACTGCTTCAACAAATAAAGTTAAATCTGGGATTGAAGATATGTATTCTGATATGGTGAATGGAATAAAAAATGATTATTATAAAAGTATTTCTTCTGTAAAATCGATTATTAATAAAGATTTATCTGCTTCAAAACATTTGGCCATTTCAACTGTAAAAACGTCATTTAATGCAGTAAATACGGCAAAAGAATTGGCCAAATCGAATATATATGGACCACTTGACGTAAATGCATTAAATACATATAATACTGTATATATTCCAGAATTAACTGAAAATACTGCACGAAATATAAATTATACTATCACATTCTGGGTATTTTTCCCCGCAATAAATTCACCCAGTATTGAAAATGTCCTATCATATTCATCGGGTAATGACACAATCGGTGGTAAACCATGCATATATTATAGTAATGGTTCATTATTAATCTTATTCACAAATAGAACATCAAATGGTGTTCACCCAGATACATTCGCAATAGATATACCTATGCAAAAATGGAATTTTATAACTGTTGTTTATAATAATCATTTAGCTAATGTATATGTAAACGGTGATTTACGTTTATCACAACCGGTGACAGGTGGAACACCTTTAATGGATGATAATGATAATATTTATACTGGACAGGATGGTGCAGAAAATGGCGGATATATAGGAAGAGCAAGATATACAAATAAGATTTATTCCAAACAAGATATTCTATATGAGTTATTATATTTAGAACCGCGATTTAACGAAATCAAACTATAAATTATTGGTTATCGGTCTGATAATTTTATTTCCAAACATATGGACACAACATATTTGTATATTGTTGTGTCAATAAAATGTTAATCTATTTTATACTTTACTATTATAAAACAGATGAATTATACAAGAATTATTTTGGCTTTAGTTGTAATTCTTTTAATATATATCACATACACATTTTTCTTTATAAATTCACAACTTATTACGAATCCTATAAGTCTTAATAATGCAAGTATGTTACGATATGAAGAATCTAAATTGAAAAATCCACGCGCATTACGTTACAATTATGAAGCTTGGATATATATTGACCGAAATGAACCTCAGGGCGTTAATAATATTATATTTAATCGCGGGTCAAGTATGATTGTCATTCTCAATGGCAGTTCATTATTATTATTTAAAGACGGAACTATTTATCCAGATGGAACATATGAAGGGACGGAAGCTAACTTCATTGCAAGTATCACCGATGCATTCCCATTTCAAAAATGGACACAATTAGTCATAAGTGTTGATGGAAACATTGTTGATGTATATTTAGACGGAAAAATGATTATTTCACATCCAGGTGCAAAAGTCCCGATTGTTCCAAAGGATACACCTATTACTGCTGGAAATATAAACACACGAGGTTCACTGCAAAAATTTAGATACACACCCAATATTGCAACCCCACAAACTGTATGGACCAGTTTTATGAAAGAAAATAGTTTAGCTGGTTTAGGCGGATTCTTCGGGTCATATAATATTGACATGTCTTTATTAAAAGATAATGAACAACTATTTGATATAAATATTATTTAATGGATATCGGTTCATATGCTTATAAGCAGATGAGTCATCATCCATCTCTCTTTGACTCTCATTTTGCAGATGCAAAATTAGAGGAACGGACGACCCTTTTAGGGTCGGACCGTCAAAGATTAATGGATATATCTACCTATAATTTATCTTGTATTCAGCGCAATAATCAGAAATTATATAGTTCAAATTGGTAGTATACATACATATAGTATATATACTGCTATATACAGCTCATAAAAATAATAACATTAAATAATATATTTATATTGTAATATAACGAAAAAATGGATGTGTATTTAGTAATATTAATTGTATTGGTAGTAGGAATTCTATATATCTTATATCAAGTTACGTCATCTGCATCACTAATTAAGGCACTTGTGTCATTAAATAAAGAAACTGCTATTACTGTTGATAATCTTACATCACCCACTTCTAAAAAATTCTCATATGAAGCATGGGTTCTTATAACTGACGCACCTGTATATGATGATGTTAGTGTTGCCCCGCGAAATATTTTTGGTCGAGATTCTAAAACCAGCAATGATATCGGGATGGGTATTTGCATCGATAAAGAATCGAATTCTCCCGTTTTGTTTTTATCTTCATTTGCTGGTGATGCAAATGCTAACTTTAGCCAAAAAAATACCATTGTTACCACTGAATTTCCATTAAATCGATGGGTGTTTATTACATTGAATGTATCCGGTGCAATCGTGGAAGTATATTTAAATGGAAAATTAGTAAAAACTGTTCAATATGGAAGCGAATTTAGCCCAAGTAAAACAACCGGTATTACCATTGGTCGACCAAAATTAATCGGTTATATTACTCGATTTACTCGAAATCCTACGACTATTGACCAACAAACCGTGTGGAAAGACTATTTGAAAGGAAATGGACAATACGGCGGCGCCTTATTCGGTATATTAGACTATATCAATAATTATACATTCAAGATTGATATCAGTAAAAATCATAAAGTTATTCGGGAAATGTCTTTAGGAACCAACATGTATGATAACTAATTTTATCTAATATGTTGACACACCTAAATTCACTGTTATATTTTATTACTCCATATGCAACATGAATATGCAGTTATTATTGATGAGCAGATTATATTAGACATATTATGTTTTACATAATATATCGAAAGGTTCAGCATTTTTATTACTGAATAGATATCAAATATTCGACACATATATTTTATTTCGATTAGTAATGTATAATAATAGATTAAATACATATGGATTATTTGAATCAAGCAACACAATCTATCCAATCCGCAAAAGATAGCGTAGCACAAAATATGGAGCAATTTTCTTCACCAGCCAATGTTGAAGGCAATTCCGATTTTGTAAACTCAAATGGAAGTTTTGCTAAATACGGTTTCATATTTGTAATCTTAATCGGATTTGTTGTTGCATTTAAATTCGGTGTTATGGTTCTCGGATTCATTTTTCAACGCTCCGGGTCACCTTATTTAGTAAAAGGGATGTTATCCGGCTCCGACCCACAAACTATTCAACAAGATTCCACTTTATCTGATTCTGTCGTTGTTATGCGCTCAGCTAATCAAACTTCTGGTATTGAATTTACATGGTCAGTCTGGCTAAATATCAATTCCGCAAATAGTAAACCTTTAGCTCAACATATTTTTAATAAAGGTAGTGCCACTGTCGACCAAACAAATGGTACAATGAAACCTAACAATGCACCCGGTTTATATTTAACCGGAACAGATGACCCATCTTCTCCTAGCAATACACTTGCTTTTCTCATGGATACGATTGACCCTAACCAGGGTGTAAATTGGTCACCTGAACCTATTGTTATTGGTATTGAAAACGTCCCTATTGGTAAATGGTTCAATTTAATCATACGTTTACAAAACAAAGTGCTCGATGTCTATGTTAATGGAACTGTTGTCAAACGAACCACCTTTTTAAGCACTCCCAAACAAAACTATGATAATGTAAACATTTCACAAAACGGGGGTTTCGCCGGGTCCCTTTCTAATCTCAGATATTTCGATCGCGCACTTTCTGTTTTTCAAATCAATAGTATCGTCAATTATGGACCAAATACCAATTCCAGCTCACTATCCAACAAATACAATTCCAACTACGACTATTTATCGTCTGCTTGGTATCGGAGTGCCTGGGGAGGATAATAAATTCCACTGTTATTTTTGTCATATATATCTGCTGACCTATCCAGTTATCTTTGACACATATGAAATAGACTATTTATTCTATTTCATCATTCATAGATTTTGTGTCCATTTTTTGTGTCCATTTATTCTAATACATGTCAGACACATTCAATATCATATGCGACCAACGCCGCACCCGTCTTACTAATGCTACCCCTCCAATTCGTTTCGAATTAACATCGCCCTATGATAATTCCACTTTAACCAAAAAACAATTAGATATGCGCCGGAAAGTCGAAATTCTCAAATACTCCAGCAACAAAATGGCAACTCAAACCAAACGTATGACACAACGCGAATATCTCGCACAACTCCTCTCCGGTAATATCATCACTCCACAACCCACATATGACACATCCGGCGACCTCATCGGATATCAAACTTGTGCCGCCGACAAAACCCGCCCTCTCCCCACTAATGTGTCCGGCATTCCCGGACCAGTTGAATATTTATATGAAGATTCCTCTGTCCCATTATATAACTATTTAACTGGGAATCGGACATATCCATTCGATGTGATAAAAGAAAGCAAATACTGGTCTGTTCAATCGAATGCTGACACATTAATTCCACATAATACATCTACCGGAATTGTAAAGTTGTTTCTTAAAACCAATATCGACAAACCAATCTATAAATTCCAAATAATCACTCCTGTGTCGATTTTCGTATTTGGAACCATCGCAAATAATAATGTCATCAAAAGTAATCCTATCACTATTCAAATTACTTATATGGCTGTTGATGTATATTTTAGCGGGCATCGTGTGAAGTTAACCGAATTGCCACTCACATTGGATGATATGGTATTTGATGTGTCAGGACATACTGGCGATTTCAGGGCCACACAATATTTGGGGAATTTAGGTATATATAATCTCGAACTAATGACGGAACCAGGATATAATTATGATATTAATTTGATTGTGCGTATGAGTATTAGTGGCCAAGGTATTAGCTATTTTTCTAATATTCAAAGTCGGTTTGTTGTAAATACATCCTTGGCTAACAATATTGTGTCAAATTGTAATCTAATAAGCACACCAATGCCACCATCCATGAATAACGGATTTATATTCACCGGGGTATAGTATTGTCGAACTCGCCGTAGACATCGCAAAACGAAACGCGCATAATCTATACACACCCTACTATGCTATCGAAATATAAAACAATAATGGTTCTATTGTTTTATAGAATAAATAATTAGCAAAATAAATATAAAAGCAATTATTGTTTATTTTGCGGATTTTCCCGAAATTATTATCTTTAGGCAGTATATATTCATCCAAAAAAATGGCTGGTGCTTTGATGCAATTAGTCGCCTATGGCGCACAAGACGTGTTCCTCACCGGAACCCCCGAAATTACCTTCTGGAAGGTCTCTTACCGCAGACATACCAACTTCTCCATGGAATCCATCGAACAGACCTTCTCCGGACAGGCTGATTTCGGCCGCCGTGTTACCTGCACCATCAGCAGAAACGGCGATTTGGCTTACCGCACTTATTTGCAGGTGACCCTCCCCGAAATCAACCAACAGATGAAGAACGCCACTGGCAGTGCTTCTGACGGTGTCTATGCCCGTTGGTTGGACTTCCCCGGTGAACAGCTCATCGCTCAGGTTGAAGTTGAAATTGGCGGCCAGAGAATTGACCGTCAATATGGTGACTGGATGCACATTTGGAACCAGCTTACCATGTCTGCTGAGCAACAGAAGGGCTATTTCAAGATGATTGGTCACACCACCCAGTTGGTCTATATCACCGACCCCAACTTCGCTGATGTGTCCGGTCCTTGTGCCTCTACCGGTGGCCCCGCCCAGGTTTGCGCTCCTCGCAAGGCTCTTCCTGAAACCACCCTCTATATCCCCCTTCTCTTCTGGTTCTGCCGCAACCCCGGTTTGGC
>JACCDO011156167.1_pt1 | contig 25552 bp, 22 predicted proteins | sample 7446101 | NCBI WGS metagenome assembly JACCDO01 (sample SAMN15323440, study PRJNA562643) | freshwater metagenome | isolation source: river surface water | place: USA:Blue River Watershed | collected 2017-08-16 | reverse complement strand
GACAACGTTTGCTCACGGCTCCCCACTCCGAACCTGATTTGAGGGCTGGAATAACTCCGCCTAGGCTTGGCGTTAGCACTCACCGGGTGAGAGTGATAAGTCGCCCGAATCTCAACTAGATAAGAAGGAGCTACAAAGATGGCCATTGCCATTAAGCCGCTAGAAGATCGCATCGTTGTAAAGACAAGCGAAGCGGAAGAGAAGACCGCATCAGGTCTTGTAATTCCAGATACCGCTAAAGAGAAGCCACAGGAAGGAACCGTTGTTGCAGTCGGCCCAGGTCGCTTCGATGATGGCGTTCGCGTTCCGATGGATATCAAAGTTGGCGATGTTGTTCTCTATAGCAAGTACGGCGGAACTGAGATCAAGCATGGTGGCGAGGAATATCTTGTTCTCTCCGCTCGCGACGTCTTGGCTGTAGTTGCGAAGTAATCGAGACGATAACTAACTATGGCTAAAGCACTTCAATTCGACGAGAACGCTCGTCGCGGCATGGAGCGTGGAGTAAATATCCTCGCTGACACTGTAAAGGTGACTCTCGGTCCAAAGGGCCGCAATGTCGTAATTGGAAAATCTTTTGGTGCGCCAGTCATCACAAATGATGGCGTCACTATCGCTAAGGAAATCGAACTTTCCGATCCAGCTGAGAACATGGGCGCACAACTCGTAAAGCAAGTTGCCGAGAAGACCAATGATGTCGCTGGTGATGGAACAACAACCGCAACGGTATTGGCACAAGCAATGGTTAAAGAGGGGCTTCGTAACCTCGCTGCCGGGGCACAGCCAATGGGAATCAAAGCGGGAATTGAAGCTGCTGTTACTTCGGTAGTCGACAAGCTTCGCTCAAATTCCACAAAGGTTGCTGGAAAAGAGCAGATCGCAGATGTTGCAACTATCTCTGCCCAGGATCGCGGTATTGGTGAATTGATTGCTGAAGCGATGGATAAAGTAGGTAAGGATGGCGTTATCACCGTCGAGGAATCATCCACTACTGGTCTAGAACTCGAATTTACTGAGGGCATGCAGTTCGATAAGGGCTACATTTCGCCTTATTTCGTGACTGATCAAGATCGCATGGAGTCAGTTCTCGAGGATGCCTATATCTTGATTTCAGGCGGAAAAATCTCAGCTCTCTCTGATCTACTCCCGGTTCTTGAGCAGGTCGCAAAGACCAGCAAGCCGCTTGTAATCATCGCTGAGGATGTAGAGGGTGAGGCGCTATCTACGCTCGTTGTAAACCGTATCCGTGGCGTATTTACCTCAGTTGCGGTCAAAGCTCCGGCTTTTGGTGAGCGTCGCAAAGCAATCCTTCAAGACATGGCAGTCCTTACCGGTGGCCAAGTCATCTCAACTGAAGTTGGTTTAAAGCTCGATCAAATCGGCCTTGATATGTTGGGTAAGGCGCGTCGAGTTGTTGTGACTAAAGATCACACCACCATTGTTGATGGCGCTGGAGCGAAGAAGGATGTTGATGGTCGTATCGCTGAGATTCGTCGCGAGATCGACACCGTTGATTCTGACTGGGATCGCGAGAAGCTCCAAGAGCGTCTTGCAAAACTCTCTGGTGGAGTCTGCGTTATTAAGGTCGGCGCTCATACCGAAGTTGAGTTGAAAGAGAAGAAGCATCGTCTTGAAGATGCCATCTCTGCGACTCGCGCTGCAGTCGAAGAGGGAATCGTCGCCGGTGGTGGCGCTGCACTCGTGCATGCCGCAACTGTTCTTGATGATGATCTTGGCTATGAGGGCGATGCCGCTGTAGGTGTTCGACTCGTTGCAAAGGCTTGCCAAGAACCACTTCGCTGGATCGCAGAAAACGCCGGACAAGAAGGTTATGTAGTTGTCTCAAAGGTCCGTAACTTGAAGAGCAATGAAGGCTTCAATGCGGCCACCGATGAGTACGGTGATCTTGTCAAAGCTGGCGTTATCGACCCAGTTAAGGTGACTCGTTCTGCACTGGCGAACGCTGCATCAATTGCGGCGATGTTCTTAACTACTGAAGCGTTGGTATTTGAGAAGCCAGAAGAGCCAAAGGATGCACCGGGAGGACATGGACATAGCCATGGACCTGGCGGACATTCACATTAATTAAGCCGTTAAGAGTAGGGGCCTCGAGGAATCGGGGCCCTTTCTCATTACACTCGCCCAATGCTTGAAGGAGCCAATGAAGCAATGTCTGAAACCGTAAATGTCTCAACCACCGTCTGGTTCATAACCCTCGGAATCGTGAGCCTGGTGATACTTCTAGACCTTGCCTGGGCGGTGTATCGGCGAAACTCAGTTACCTCACTTCGAGAAGCAGCTTCTTGGACCGCTATCTATGTGAGCGCTGCCATCATCTTTGGTATCTCGATGCGGAGTTGGGATAGCCCTAAGGCAAGTGGCGAGTTCTTCGCTGGTTGGATAACTGAGTACTCGCTATCTATAGATAATCTCTTCGTTTTCTTAATCATCCTTACTCGCCTGAAAGTAGAGAAGCAGAAAGAACAACTAGTTCTACTTCTTGGCATTGTGATGGCGCTGGTAATGCGTGGCATCTTCATAATCATCGGAGCTGCTGTGGTCGAGCGTTTTGTCGCCATCTTCTTCTTATTTGGCGCGATTCTTTTATGGACTGCCTACAAGTTAATTACCGAGGACCCAGATGAAGATGAGTGGCAAGAAAATCGAGTTATCCAAGCGTTGCGTAAGCGTGGATATTCGACTTTCACGATTGCCCTTGTTGCCGTTGGTACAACCGATTTACTCTTTGCATTGGATTCAATCCCAGCAATCTTTGGTTTAACGAGAGATCCCTACATTGTATTTATGGCAAATGCCTTTGCCTTAATGGGACTTCGACAACTGTATTTTCTTGTGGGCATCTTGTTAAAGCGCCTTGTGTATCTCTCAAAGGGACTTTCTATTGTGCTCGGATTTATCGGCGTCAAGCTTGTGATTGAAGCGCTCCATGGAATTGGGATTCATGACATCGCCGGCTTTAAGATCCCAGAAATTCCGATTACGGTTTCACTCGGCGTGATTATTTCGGCACTTGCAGTAACCACAGTAATTAGCCTTCGAGTTAAACCAGAACCTCTTACTTAAGTAATTACCTAACCAATCGAAGAAAAACTAACGCCTCCGAGTGATGAGCTCGGAGGCGCTGTTTAGTCGGCTGGAAAGGAGGAGAATTACGCAGTAAAGACCCGAGATTGCCGTTGGGCTTTGCTGATGATCTCGAAACGCTCTTCTTCAGTAAGACCTCCCCAAATCCCGTATGGCTCTTGCACTGCTAGCGCATGTGCTCGGCACTGTGCGAGTACTGGACAGGTTGCGCAAACCGCTTTGGCAGCAACTTCACGAGCTTTGCGGCGGGGGCCGCGCTCGCCATCTGGATGGAAGAACATCTCAGTTGGAAGGGATCGGCAAGCACCCTCATACTGCCATTCCCAATTAGCTTCTACCGGTTTCGGTAAGCGGGTCGTTTCGGACATGGGTGGAATATACAATCGCGCCATAAGTTGTTCAAGTACCCCCATTTCAAGATGCGGGCGAGTCGCGCTACCCCCACCATTCGCTTATGGCTCGCGACACATCTAGCGCCGCATCTGGTACCGCATCCCCAGGGGAGGTCCAGGCCGAAGCCCTCACCGTTGCCGCTGTTGCGAGAAGGCTGGGAGTTGCCCCAGCAACCTTGAGAACTTGGGATCGCCGTTATGGCCTAGGTCCGACTGATCACAGCTCCGGTGAACATCGTCGCTACACAGCTGGAGATATCGCACGGTTAACTTTGATGCGAAAGCTGGTTATCTCAGGGGTTTCCCCAGCAGAAGCCGCACAGCGCGCTCTGGCATTTGATGGCGAGAGTTCCGCAGATGTGATCTCTTCGACCCTTGCAAAGGAAGTTACGGTAAGGGAAGAGCTAGTTGAAACAGTTTTGCGCGCCGCTCGCGCATATGATCGTAATTTTGTTGAGGAGCTTCTCCGCTCGGAAATGCAGATGCGGGGAATCACAAATACCTGGAATGAGGTAATTGTTCCGCTGCTGATTCTTCTCGGCGAGGAATGGGCAGATGAAGGAACAGGTATTGAGACGGAACATCTTGTAAGTGAAATCATCAAGCGCTTGCTTCAAGAGTGGAATACAAATGTTGTTGATCCAATAAATCCTCGCCCGGTATTGCTTGCATGTATTGGTGAGGAGATGCACTCACTCCCGCTTTATGCTCTAGCAGCAGCCCTCTCAGAGCGAAAGATTCAAGCGCAGTTCTTAGGCGCGCGTACTCCAATAGAGGCAATCAGCGCAGTTGTGAAGCGTTCTGCGCCACCTGCAATATTTCTCTGGGCACAGCTAAATAAGAATGGTGATTTCACCGCACTTGATCAGATCCCAAGTATTCGGCCAGCTCCTCGAATCGTAATCGGTGGTCCTGGTTGGGCAGCTCCTAATGCCAAAGATGCTTTTGAAAAGGGCTCCATTCAAAAGAGCGCAGTTCATGTAGAAGATTTAGTTGAAGCATGCGAGGAGATCCTCCGGGCTGTTGGCGGGTAAATACTTGACCCATTAGGGTTTCGGCATGGCCGAGAGCGTCAATGAGAAAGTGGCGATGCTCGGGCTCACTTATGATGATGTCCTGCTTCTTCCTGATGCATCCGATGTAGTTCCATCTGAAGTTAAGACCTACACCCAACTAACACGAGGGATAAAGCTAGCTATTCCGCTGATTTCTGCGGCGATGGATACGGTTACCGAGTCAGCTATGGCGATTGCTATGGCAAAGCTCGGGGGAATCGGCATCATCCATAGAAACTTGTCGATTGAAGAGCAAGTTACCCATGCAAAGTTAGTAAAGGGTGCTGGGCTAATTGTGGGCGCCGCAGTCGGAGTCGGAGATGATGGTTTCGCTCGCGCACAAGCTCTAATTGAAGTTGGAGTGGATGTAATAGTGGTCGATACTGCTCACGGTCACCACCGCGCAGTTCTAGACGCAATCTCTCGAATCAAAGATTCATATGGAGATCAAGAAGTAATTGGCGGCAATGTTGCAACTCGTGCCGGCGCCCAAGCGCTAATTAATGCTGGCGCGGATGCTGTCAAAGTCGGAGTTGGTCCAGGTTCAATCTGCACAACTCGCGTGATTGCCGGCGTTGGGGTTCCGCAAGTCACTGCAATCATGGAAGTTGCAAAGGCTTGTAAGAAAGCGGATGTACCGCTAATTGCTGATGGCGGCTTACAACACTCGGGAGATATTGCGAAAGCAATTGTTTCTGGAGCAGATACCGTGATGCTAGGTTCCTTATTAGCCGGATGCGATGAATCTCCTGGTGAATTATTGGAAAGTAATGGAAGAAAATTTAAGCGCTATCGAGGTATGGGATCTTTAGGAGCTATGCAATCCCGTGGCGAGAATAAGTCGTTTTCAAAGGATAGATATATGCAGGATGATGTTCTTTCAGAAGACAAACTTGTCCCAGAAGGAATTGAAGGAAAAGTTACATATCGCGGTCCGGTCGCATCGGTGGTTCATCAATTAGTTGGTGGATTACGTTCCGGTATGGGCTATGCCGGAGCTGAAAATATAGAGGCGCTGCAAAAGCGCGGGCGATTAATCCAGATCACTAGCGCTGGGCTCCAAGAGAGCCATCCACATGATGTTTTGGATGTTGCTGACGCTCCAAATTACTTCCAGGATAAAAGGGGTTAATCGTGGTCGATATCGAGATCTCTGAGGGCAAGCGAGCCCGCACCGCATACTCATTTGATGATGTCTCGATAGTCCCATCCCGGCGCACCCGCGAGCCACAAGATGTCTCACTTGCCTGGCAGATCGATGCCTACCGCTTTGATTTACCGTTGCTAGCGGCCCCGATGGACTCGGTTGTCTCACCTGAAACCGCGATTGCGATCGGAAAATTGGGAGGGCTCGGCGTACTAAATCTTGAAGGTCTTTGGACTCGGTATGAGAATCCCAAGATTCAACTAGGTGAGATCTCATCAATTCCAGCTGACCAAGCAACCGCTCGAATGCAGGAACTTTATAAAGCGCCGATCCGCCCTGAATTAATCAAGGAGCGATTGGCTGAGATTCGGTCGGCTGGGGTAACTGTTGCGGGTGCGCTCTCGCCCCAACGCACCGCTGATTTTTACAAAACGGTTGTTGATGCCGGAGTAGATCTCTTTGTTATCCGGGGAACAACAGTTAGCGCCGAACATGTCTCAACAAAAGTTGAACCATTAAATCTAAAGAAGTTCATTTATGAATTAGATGTGCCCGTTGTTGTAGGTGGTTGCGCCACAACAGCGAGTGCACTTCATTTGATGCGCGCCGGGGCTGCTGGCGTTCTCGTGGGATTTGGCGGTGGCGCTGCACATACAACCCGACAGGTCTTGGGAATCTCTGTTCCCATGGCAACTGCAGTCGCAGATGTTGCAGCCGCGCGCCGGCAATACTTAGATGAATCCGGCGGAAGGTATGTTCATGTAATCGCCGATGGATCAGTTGGCAAGAGCGGTGATATTCCAAAAGCGATTGCTTGTGGAGCTGATGCAGTCATGCTCGGTTCACCACTAGCGCGCGCCGAAGAAGCGCCCGGTCGTGGTTGGCATTGGGGTAGCGAAGCTCACCACGCTGAATTACCCCGTGGAACTCGAGTACATGTTGGAACAACTGGATCTCTCGAAGAAATCCTTGTTGGACCTTCACATTCTGCAGATGGAAGTATGAATTTGTTTGGTGCACTTCGTCGAGCTATGGCGACTTGTGGCTACTCTGAACTTAAGGAATTCCAGCGCGTTGAGATCGTTTTGAATAAAGGGTGACTTTGCAACGCACCAATCACGTCTTAGTTATTGATTTTGGCGCCCAATACGCCCAATTAATCGCGCGACGCGTCCGCCAAGCAAATGTATATAGCGAGATTGTTCCTTCAACGCTCAGCGCCGAGGAGATCATGGCCCGCAACCCGCGCGCCATTATTCTTTCGGGTGGGCCCGCCTCAGTTTATGTACCAGATGCACCAAGTCTTGATCCAAAAGTTTTTGAACTAGGTATACCCATATTTGGAATCTGTTATGGCTTCCAAGTAATGGCCCAAGGCTTAGGTGGCCAAGTAGCAAAGAATGACGTCTCTGAATATGGCCGCACCCATTTCAGCGCAGACATAACTTCGCATCTCTTCACGGGTTTAGATTCAAATTTTGATGTATGGATGAGCCATGGCGATAGCGTCGTGGCAGCGCCTGCCGGATTTGCAACTATAGGTAGAACTGAGAATACCCCGGTCGCCGCATTTGAAAATGAAAGTGGCCAATTTGCGGGAGTTCAGTTTCATCCAGAAGTACTTCATACCGACTTCGGCCAAGTGATTTTGGAAAACTGGCTTATTAACGTTGTAAAGTGCAAACCGACTTGGACTTCTGAGAACATAATTGAGAATGAGATAGTAAATATAAAGTCGCAAGTAGGTTCAGATCGGGTGATTTGTGGGCTATCGGGAGGCGTCGATTCAGCAGTTGCCGCCGCCCTCGTTCAACGCGCCATCGGTAAACAATTAACCTGTGTCTTTGTCGATCATGGTTTGCTCCGTGAAGGTGAAGCAAATCAAGTTGAAGAAGATTTTGTTAGAGCAACTGGCGTAGAGCTAGTTGTAGTTGATGCAAGAGAGCGATTCTTAGCGGTGCTCAATGGAGTAGTTGATCCAGAAGAGAAGCGAAAGATAATCGGGCGAGAATTCATTAGAGTTTTTGAAAACGCTGCTCGCGAACTTACAAGTGGTGGCGCAGTAAAGTTCTTGGTACAGGGCACTCTCTATCCGGATGTTGTTGAGTCTGGTGGTGGAAGCGGAACTGCAAATATAAAGTCACACCACAATGTGGGCGGGCTTCCCGATGATCTCAACTTTGAACTAATTGAACCGTTGCGCACCTTGTTTAAAGATGAGGTGCGTGAGGTTGGTTTACAACTCGGACTCCCAACTGAGATTCTCTGGCGACAACCCTTTCCGGGACCTGGCCTAGCGATTCGAATAGTCGGAGAAGTTACTCAAGAAAGACTTAGAGTCCTCCGCCAGGCCGACTTTATAGTTCGCCAAGAATTACAATTTGCCGGACTTGATCGGAGTATCTGGCAATGCCCGGTCGTGCTACTCGCTGATGTTAGAAGTGTCGGAGTACAAGGCGATGGTCGAACTTACGGCCACCCGATAGTGCTTCGCCCAGTAACAAGCGAAGATGCAATGACTGCGGATTGGGCAAGAGTTCCCGATGAAGTACTCGCTCGGATCTCTAATCGGATTACGAACGAGGTTAAAGAGATAAATCGCGTGGTCCTTGATCTCACATCAAAACCACCCGGCACAATCGAATGGGAGTGATCTAGATGCCTCGTAGATATCTTGGATTATCACTTTCATTATCTCTATTGCTAGGACTTCTTGTGCCGATCTTTATCTCAGCTCCGATCGCACAAGCTGAAGAGAAAGATTTCATAAAGTGTCGACAAATCAAGTCAGTCGCACAGTCCCCAAAGAAAGTTACGCCGCCCACAACTTTGCTTAAACGAGGTCCACGGCTTATCACTCTCCAAACCAACTGCGGCAATATCGAGATTAAGACTTTCTTCCGTGAGGCGCCTGTAACTCTCACCGTCCTCGCCACTCTTATGAATGCTGGTTATTACAACCGTACTTCATGTCATCGCTTAACTACTGATGGAATTTACGTGGTGCAATGTGGCGATCCGACCGCAACCGGGATGGGCGATCCGGGATTTAGATATAAAGATGAGAACCTTCCCAAGGCTGATGAAGAAAACTACCCACGTGGAACTGTGGCGATGGCAAACTCTGGTTCACCTGGAACTAATGGGAGCCAATTTTTCTTGGTCTATAACGACACAACCCTTGGCCCTAACTACACAATCTGGGGCGAGATAACTTCTGGAATCGAGATTTTAGAACATATTGCGAAAGCTGGCGTAAAGGGTGGCGGAGCTGATGGAACTCCGATTCGCAATCTTGTGATTCAGCGCGTGGTTGTTCGTTAATCCGTATTTATTACTTTAAAGATCTCAGCGACTCTTCCAGCGCTAAGGCCATTTGCTTCCGCATTCTTCTCGCCCCAACTTCTAACCATATTCTCTAGCTCTGGGTTATGAGCGGTCTGACTTACATGCGCATTTAACGCAGCCATTTTCTTGCCAAAAGTTTCAGTTATATCCATAAAGTAATTTGGGGTCGGGGAGCCCGTAATCCAAACTTCCTTAACTCGCCACGGCTCAAATCCGGAGGCTTTCAAATCGGTAAATGCATATGGATTTCGCGCATCGGGATAGACAGCCTGAAGCGCAGTCTCACCGGCTGCTAGATGATCCGGATGACTTGCGAAGATCCGTTCATAATTTCGTTCCGGGGATTGGATAACCATGCGATCTGGTTTAGCTCGCCGAATCTCCCGGACAATATCTTTTCGGAGTTCTAGTGAAGGCATTAGTGAGCCATCGCGATAATTTAAGAATTGGATTTCAGAAACACCGAGAGCTTGACCGGCGTTACGTTGTTCGCGTTGTCGCACTGTGGCCATTTCTTCAAGCGGAACATCCGACTCTTCGCCGCCCTGATCGCCATTTGTGATTATGCAATACGAGACGTTTATTCCTTTTGCGGTCCAGTTCGCAATGGTGCCGCCGGCACCGAAATCACAGTCATCTGGATGCGCCATAACCACAAGAATCCGCTTGATTTCATCATCTGGAATTGGATTAGCTATCGAAGTCACCGCCGTATTCTAGACTTGTTGATGTGTCTAATAGATTGCTTGAAGGGTTAAACCCACAACAGCAATCCGCAGTCATACATCAAGGAGGCCCACTTCTCGTTGTCGCCGGCGCTGGCTCTGGTAAGACACGAGTTCTAACCCGTCGCATCGCATATTTGATGGCCGAAAGAGGCGTAGAGCCATTCGAGATTCTTGCGATAACTTTCACAAATAAAGCAGCCGGTGAGATGAAAGAGCGGGTTGCTGCTCTCGTTGGAAAGCGCGCCAAAGCGATCTGGGTATCAACATTTCACTCTGCCTGCGTTCGAATCCTTCGCCAAGAAGCGACTCGATTGGGTTTCTCTACTTCTTATTCAATCTATGACCAGGCCGATAGCGTCCGGCTCGTTACCTTAGTGATGCGCGATTTGAACCTTGACCAGAAACGTTACAACCCAAGAGCAGTAGCGGCGCTAATCTCGAATGCCAAGAACGAATTGTTAGGTCCTGCCGATTACCGAAATGCCACTACCAACCATTTTGAAGAGATTGTTGCTGAGGTCTATGCCATCTATCAACAGCGCTTGACTAGTGCCAACGCCATGGATTTCGATGATTTAATAATGAAGACTGTCGAAGTATTACAAAAATTCCCAGATGCTAGGGCGCGATATCGCAACCGCTTTAAGCACATTCTCGTAGATGAGTACCAGGACACAAACCATGCCCAATACATTCTGATTCGCGAACTAGTCGGAACTGATAGAGAGGGAGTTCCTGCCGCCGAGCTCTGTGTGGTGGGTGACGCTGACCAATCTATTTATGGATTTAGAGGCGCAACTATCCGAAACATTCTGCAGTTTGAAGAGGATTACCCAGACGCCACAACAATCTTGCTCGAACAGAATTATCGCTCTACCCAGAACATTCTTAGCGCTGCTAACGCAGTAATTACCAAGAATGAGTCACGGAAAGAGAAGAATCTCTGGTCAGATGCTGGGAGCGGTGCAAAATTAGTTGGATTTGTCGCCGAGAATGAACATCACGAAGCCGAATTTGTGCGAGATGAACTTTATAAATTAAGCGACTCCGGAAAGTCTCGTTACGGCGATACTGCGATTTTTTATCGTACAAATGCCCAATCTCGCGTCTTTGAAGAAATCTTCATGAGAGCTGGCGTTCCCTACAAAGTTGTTGGCGGGGTTCGATTCTATGAGCGGAAAGAAGTAAAGGATTTACTTGCATATCTACGAGTCTTGGTAAACCCAGACGATGAGGTCTCACTTCGCCGGATCATCAATACTCCTAAGCGTGGAATAGGCGATCGGGCCCTTGATTCAATCGATGATCTAGCCAAGCGCGATGGGATCTCGTTCTGGCAGGCCCTATCGAGAAGTTCAATTTCTGATCTTTCACCTCGCGCTAACTCATCTATCCAAGCATTTGTCTCCATGATGACTGCGCTACAAGTACTAGTTGAAGCTAATCGACCACCCTCAACGATTGCGGCTGCAATCTTGGAACAATCCGGATTACTAGAAGAGTTACGCGCAAGCCATGACCCACAAGATGAAGTTCGAGTTGAGAACCTAGAGGAATTAGTAGCTGTAGTCGAAGAATACGAAGAGCGAATTGTTGGCGAAGGTGAAACTCCATCATTAGGTGGTTTCCTCGAAGAAGTCTCACTAGTCGCAGACGCTGATGAAATCCCGGAAGGTGAGGATCATGGTGGAGTTGTAACGCTAATGACCCTTCATACCGCAAAAGGACTTGAGTTCCCAACGGTTTTTCTAACCGGTATGGAAGAAGGAGTCTTTCCCCATTCGCGAACACTGGGCGAGAAGAAAGAGTTAGAGGAAGAGCGAAGACTCGCTTATGTTGGATTAACTAGGGCGCGAGAACGACTTTACCTTTCACGTGCCGAATATCGCTCCGCCTGGGGCGCGCCAAATTACAATCCACCATCACGGTTTCTAGATGAGATTCCGGAGAACTTGATTGATTGGAACAAGTCCGCAAGCGGCTTTGCATCACCGCCAATAACCCGTAAGAAATTTGCAACCCCACCATCGCCAAGAGCTACCGGAAAACAGAGCACCTCATTACAACTTGCTATTGGTGATCGAGTTTCACATGACACCTTTGGATTAGGAACCGTGATATCAGTCTCAGGAGAAGGTGAAAAGGCAGAAGCCACTATCAATTTTGGAAGCTATGGAGAGAAGCGTTTGTTGCTCCGTTATGCCCCAGTAGATAAGTTATGACCCATGGACCTATTTGAATATCAGGCCCGCGATCTCTTTGAAGCAAAAGGCGTTCCCGTCTTAGGTGGAGCGGTAGCAACCACTCCGGAAGAGGCGCGCATTGCCGCTGAAAAATTGGGCGGAAAAGTCGTCGTCAAAGCACAAGTCAAAATTGGCGGAAGAGGCAAAGCTGGCGGAGTCAAGTTAGCCGAGAACCCTGACGATGCATTTGAAAAAGCAAAAGCAATTTTGGGAATGGATATAAAAGGCCATCTAGTTAGAAAGGTGATGATTGCCCAGGCCGCTCCGATTGAGAGTGAGTATTACCTGGCAATCCTCCTAGATCGTGCAGCTAGATCATTCTTGGTAATGGCATCGGTAGCTGGTGGAATGGATATCGAAGAAGTTGCGCATAAGACCCCAGAAAAATTAGCGCGCGTCCATGTAAATGCGAATGAGGGAGTAGATAAAGCAAAGGCGATAGAAATCGTTAAAAGAGGTGCATTTCCCGAAGATGTTGTCGAACAGGTAGCTGATGTTTTAGTAACTCTCTGGAAGACCTTCCAAGAATCTGATGCAACGCTCGTTGAAGTAAACCCACTCGTTAAGACCAAAGATGGTCGGATTATCGCGCTAGATGGAAAAGTAACTCTCGACGATAACGCCGCTTTCCGTCACCCTGATCATGATGCTCTCATTGATCATGCCGCAACCAATCCACTCGAAGCGCTCGCGAAAGAAAAAGATTTGAATTATGTGAAGCTGGATGGTGAAGTTGGAGTCATTGGAAATGGCGCCGGACTAGTCATGAGCACTCTTGATGTCGTCGCTTACGCGGGCGAGAAATATGGAGTCAAACCAGCCAACTTCCTAGATATTGGTGGTGGCGCTTCCGCCCAGGTCATGGCCGATGGACTATCCATCATCTTGGGAGATCCCGCAGTTAGATCAGTATTCGTAAATGTTTTTGGGGGAATAACCGCCTGTGACGCGGTTGCAAATGGAATTGTGCAAGCCCTGGCGATGTTAGGCGATAAGGCAACCAAACCTCTAGTTGTTCGATTAGATGGAAATAATGTTAATGAGGGAAGAAGAATTCTCAATGAGGCAAACCATCCTCTTGTCTCTCAACTAGACACTATGGATGGAGCTGCTGCGCGCGCTGCAGAATTGGCGGCGCAGCGATGAGTATCTTCATAAATGAGAATACAAAAGTAATAGTCCAAGGTATGACCGGCTCCGAAGGTACTAAACACACACGTCGAATGATTGCTAGTGGAACAAAGATTGTTGGTGGCGTAACACCTGGAAAAGGTGGACAAGAAGTTGAGATAGAAGGAAAGAAACTGCCAGTATTTAATTCCGTCAAGGAAGCTGTTGCAGCCACCGGCGCAAATGCCTCTGTGGTATTTGTACCGCCGAAGTTTGCGAAAGCAGCTGTGATAGATGCAATCGATGCAGAAGTCCCATTAGTAGTTGTGATCACTGAAGGAATTCCCGTCCATGACACGGCCGCCTTCTTTGCCTACTCCCAAGAGAAAGGCAAGACGCGCATCATTGGCCCAAATTGCCCCGGGCTAATATCTCCTGGAAAGTGCAATATCGGAATTACTCCTTCTGACATTACTGGCCCAGGAAAAATCGGTTTAGTTTCTAAATCTGGAACTCTTACCTACCAGATGATGTATGAGTTAAGAGATATCGGTTTCACAACAGCCGTTGGTATTGGGGGCGACCCGATTATTGGAACAACGCATATAGATTGCCTCCGCGCCTTTCAAGATGACCCGGAAACTGAAGCAATCGTGATGATTGGTGAGATAGGTGGCGACGCGGAAGAGCGAGCTGCTGCATTTATAAAGGAGTATGTGACTAAACCAGTCGTTGGTTATGTTGCTGGCTTTACTGCCCCAGAAGGAAAGACAATGGGACATGCTGGTGCAATCGTCTCGGGTTCTTCAGGAACGGCGGAGGCAAAGAAGGTTGCCCTTGAAGCAGCTGGAGTGAAAGTCGGAAAAACTCCGAGTGAGACTGCTCGACTGCTCCGCGGAATTCTAAAAGCCTAGTAATGACGCGAATCCTGCGCGTTGGTATTCAACAAGGGATTCGCACTCTTACTTTAATTCTTCTCCCCATTGCCTTTATTTCATTAGTTGCGTGGGCAACAGCTGGGAGCTCATCGGGAAATACCGCCGATCCACTCCGTGCAGCGCTCTGGTTCTTTCTAGCGCTTCATCAAGTTCCACTCCAACTATCGCTCTCTGATGCCACAATCTCTGGCTCACTAACTTTCTTGCCGGTCGGCGGCCTACTTATTCCTTTTTTCGCAACTAGGAGCGGATATCTCCGAATGGTTGAGACGCTAGGAGAACCCAACCACCGCGAAAGACGTTTATACATCCTCGCTTTATCGACTAGCTATGCGCTTATTGGTTATCTATTTGTAATGGCTTCACTCGGTGAAACGGTAAGAGTTGCCTTTTATATAGCGATCCCAATCCTCTTCATTGTTTCCGCGATTTCTGCATTTCTTGTTAGTGGTGCGCTGCCAAAACATGCAGTCCAGTTTCCCTGGCAACGAGCGCTGCGAATAATTTGGATGGCGCTAATTGCGCTATTGGGCTTTAGTTCAATTGCTCTCTCCGCATCATTGATCTATCACTTTGAGATTGTTCTAAATCTAACGCGAGTTATTGAACCTGGAATCTTTGGGGGATTGGTCTTACTGATTGGCCAGCTTATGTATTTACCGAATATCTCGGTTGCAACCCTAAGCTATTTCTCTGGAGCTGGGATATCTATTGGTGAAGGGAGCCTACTTTCGCCCTTTAGCCACCGCATCGATGAAATCCCTGCGATTCCATTACTAGGCGCGCTACCTGTAACTAATCATCTCTACCTTATTTCGCTATCGCTTATCACTCTAGGAATTGGGGCGGGAATCGCTAACTATGGAGCTAAAACTTATAGCGATGTTAGTGAGAGAAAACGTTTCTATATTTCATCATCCCTTATCTCGGTAGCGCTCTTTCTTGCAGTTGCCCGCGCTAGTAGCGGTCAACTTCTATCGGCAAATCTTCCATCGGTGGGACCAATCTGGTGGGCTCTACCAATCGTCATTACCGCTCAATTTGCGCTTGGCGGAGCGCTCTTCATCTTTGCTCCTAAAGTTCTCGCAAAGCTAAAGCGGTAAATTAGACTCTTCTTATGGCGACCGCTGCGAGAGTGCTTGATGGCAAGAAGCTCGCTACTGAGATAAAAGCGAAGCTCGCCTCAGAAATTAAATCCGAGAACCTACAACTCGGCCTAGGAACAATCCTGGTCGGCTCAGATCCAAGCTCGCACTCTTATGTTGCCGGTAAGCATCGCGATTGTGCTGAGGTGGGAATCAAATCAATTCGGGTTGAGTTACCCGAAAGCGCTTCCGAGAGTGAAATCCTCTCCGCCGTAGCAAAACTAAATGGTGATTCAAGCTGTACCGGCTTTATTGTCCAACTTCCCTTACCAAAAGGTGTAAATGGCAACAAAGTCCTAGAGAGTATTGATCCATCCAAGGACGCAGACGGGCTTCATCCGCTAAATCTGGGAAAGTTGGCCTTACAACAAAGCGCGCCATTACCTTGTACGCCAAAGGCAATTTTTGAATTGGTATCTCAAAATGGAATCTCTTGGGAAGGTAAGGATGTCGTAATTGTTGGAAGAGGAACTACGGTTGGAAGGCCATTAAGTCTTTTGCTCTCTGGAAAAGGTGCTAACGCAACTGTCACCATCGCTCATTCAAAAACAGTTGATTTAAACGCGCATTTGAAGCGTGCCGAGATAATCGTTGCTGCTTTAGGTAAGCCAAATTTCCTAAAGAGTGAGATGTTGAGAGAAGGTGCGGTCGTAATTGATGTTGGCTTAACTCGGATCGGCGAGAAATTAGTTGGCGATGTAGACCCAAGTGTTTACGAGAAAGCAAGCGCCTACTCCCCAGTCCCGGGTGGAGTTGGTCCACTTACGCGCGCCATGTTGTTAAGCAATGTTTTAGAACTCGCTAGAAAGAGTTTTAATTGAAGCGGCTTTCTTACCTGATCGCGCTGTTGGCTCTCGCAATTTCGGCCTTACTCTCGGTTCGAATCGGTGCCATCACTCTTGCGTTAGCTCTGGCTACCTATTCAATCCCTAGTTTTAAGACCAGCCGACCCTTAGAGAAAATAGTTACGCTTCTTTTAGTGGTCTCGCTCATAACGGTCGCATTGGCGCTTCCGCGGAGGTAGCCGGTAGGTTCTGCGGCTATGAGCAGATCAGGGAAAGTCACTGTTGTTGGAGCTGGTTTCTATGGATCTACCACCGCTCTTCGATTAGCGGAATATGACATCTTTGAAACAGTTGTAATCACCGATATCGTCGAAGGTAAGCCAGAAGGTATTGCACTAGACATTAATCAATCTAGATCTATTGAGGGTTTTGAAACCAAAGTTGTTGGACAAACTACTAACGCTGAAGGCGCTGGATATGAAGCGACTGCCAACTCTGATGTCGTCGTGATAACTGCTGGTTTGCCGCGCAAACCAGGCATGAGTCGAATGGATTTAATTGGAGTCAACGCTGGAATTGTGCGAGGGGTAGCTGAGAATATTGCTAAGCATTCTCCAAATGCGGTCTTGATTGTCGTTTCAAATCCACTTGATGAAATGACAGCACTTGCTCAAATAGCTTCTAAGTTTCCACACAATCGCGTTATGGGCCAAGCAGGCATGTTAGACACCGCACGATTTACCCACTTTGTAGCCGAAAAATTGCGCGTTCCAATTTCCTCAGTTGAGACGTTAACTCTTGGCTCTCATGGCGAGACGATGGTTCCCGTCCCAAGTCGTTGCACAGTAAATGGGAAACCATTGAGCGAATTACTTGGCACAACTGAAATAGCTGAACTAGTTACGAGAACTCGAAATGGTGGCGCTGAGATTGTTGCGTTACTAAAGACCGGATCTGCTTATTACGCACCTTCTGCAGCTGCAGCCCGAATGGCTCGTGCTGTAATCACCGACTCACGTGAAGTGATGCCGGTCTGTGCCTGGGTTACCGGTGAATACGGCATCTCTGGTGTGTACCTCGGCGTCGAAGCTGAGATAGGAAGAAGTGGTATATCCAAGGTTGTCGAAGGTTCGCTCTCTGGGAATGAACTTGAAGAGCTTAAGAAGGCCGCCGAAGCAGTCCGCGCAAAGCAAGCAGATGTGAAAGATCTATAGGAAGGAAGCCATGTCAAAGATAAAAGTACAAGGAACCGTCGTCGAGCTAGATGGCGATGAGATGACCCGAATCATCTGGGACTTCATCAAAAAACAGCTCATCCTTCCCTACCTTGATATAAATCTTGAGTACTACGACCTTGGAATTGAGTATCGCGACGCCACAAATGACCAGGTCACAATCGATTGTGCGAATGCAATAAAGAAGCATGGCGTTGGAGTTAAGTGCGCAACCATCACTCCTGATGAGGCCCGCGTAAAAGAGTTCAATCTCAAACAGATGTGGAAGTCCCCAAACGGAACTATTCGCAACATTCTTGGCGGAGTTATCTTCCGTGAGCCAATCATCATTAAGAATGTACCGAGGTTGATTCCTCATTGGAGTAAGCCCATCGTGATTGGCCGTCATGCATTTGGCGATCAATACCGTGCTACCGATTTCAAAGTTCCCGGAGCTGGAAAATTAACTGTCACTTTCACCCCGGCCGATGGCTCAGCGCCGATGGAATTCAACGTCTTTGATTTCCCAAGTTCGGGCGTTGCGATGACTATGTACAACTTGGATCAATCAATCCGAGACTTCGCACGCGCTTCCTTCAATTATGGATTGACTCGTAAGTATCCGGTCTATCTCTCAACAAAGAACACAATTCTTAAGGCTTACGATGGTCGATTCAAAGATATCTTTGCTGAGATCTTCGAGAGCGAATTCAAAACTGAGTTTGACAAGCTCGGTCTTGAGTATGACCACCGCCTAATCGATGACATGGTCGCAACATCACTTCGCTGGGAAGGTGGATATATCTGGGCTTGTAAGAATTATGATGGCGATGTCCAGAGCGATACCGTCGCTCAAGGTTACGGATCACTTGGTCTGATGACCTCCGTATTGATGACCCCAGATGGAAAGACCGTTGAGGCCGAAGCTGCTCATGGCACAGTTACTCGCCACTATCGCGATCACCAAGCCGGAAAGGCAACCTCCACTAATCCAATCGCCTCAATCTTTGCTTGGACCCAAGGTCTCCAACATCGTGCAAAACTAGATAACACTCCCGAAGTTGCCAAGTTCGCCTCAACTCTAGAGCGGGTATGTATCGAAACGGTTGAGAGCGGAAAGATGACTAAAGATCTCGCACTTTTGATAAGTCATGATGCTCCATGGCTCAATACTCAAGAGTTCTTAGCTGCGATTGATGAGAATCTAAAGAAGGCTATGAAGTAGCACCAAGACTAAAGAAAAAAAGCCCCCGTGATTCGGGGGCTTTTTTACTTACTTTTTTAGCTGATGCGCTCACCTGTGGTTGCGCTGAAGAGATGGACTGATTCACCCTTTGCAGAGACAGTAACTGTCTGTCCGGCCTTTGGTGGATTCTTTGGATCCCATCGGATGATTACTTGGGCGCCTTCATCGCTAGCGTTATTGAACTTGATTGCGCTATCAATTGGCTTTCCATAAACAAATGCATCTGCACCGAGTTCTTCAACAACCTCTACTTGAACTTCAAATCCCTTAGAGGCCGGAGTGAATCCTTCTGGGCGAATTCCGACGATCACAGAATTGCCAGCCTTTGCGGGGACATCGATGTCGAGATGGCCAAGCTTTGCCTTGCCGCCGGAGACCGGAGCAATCAAAAGATTCATTGCAGGTGAGCCTATGAAGCCGGCAACGAATGCATTTGCTGGGCGATCATAGAGATTACGAGGAGTATCTACTTGCTGTAGTAGACCATCCTTAAGAACTGCAACGCGGTCACCCATGGTCATAGCTTCGACCTGATCATGTGTTACATAGACAGTTGTAATTCCAAGGCGACGTTGGAGAGCTGCAATCTGAGTTCTTGTTGCAACGCGGAGCTTCGCATCAAGGTTTGAGAGCGGCTCATCCATCAAGAAGACTTGTGGTTCGCGAACAATGGCGCGACCCATAGCAACGCGCTGACGTTGTCCACCAGAAAGCGCTTTTGGCTTGCGCTCTAAATATGGTTCAAGATCAAGTAACTTCGCAGCTTCAAGGACGCGACGATCGCGCTCTTCTTTTGCAACTCCGGCAATCTTTAGCGCGAAGCCCATATTTTCTGCGACTGTCATATGTGGATAGAGGGCATATGACTGGAAGACCATCGCGATATCGCGATCCTTCGGGGCGACATTTGTAACATCGCGATCTCCGATATAGATAGCTCCGGTGTCGATCTCCTCCAAACCAGCAAGCATGCGAAGTGAAGTTGATTTTCCGCAACCAGATGGTCCGACTAGAACGAGGAACTCACCATCGTTAACTGTTAGATTTAATTTATCTACAGCAGGAGTTGTGGTTCCGGGATAGATGCGAGATGCATCTTTAAATACGACTGATGCCATTTTTTTCTTCCTTCTCCGGGCAGGTACGTGCCCGACGGTCCGTTGGATGAAGCAAGGCCCCACCGCTCGGTGGGACGGGCGAAGGCTATGCGAGAGGTGAGCGTGAGGGAAGAGTTTTTCGCCTTCTTTTTCCGCCTCCTTATCAAGGTCGGCTACCCTTAGCCAGCCTATGGACCCCGATGGTGCGTTCTCGGTCGCTGCTTTCTCAAGCGACCTAATCGTTGTACTCCTCTTTATCCTCCTTGGATCAATCTTCGTAGCCGCTGAAATTGCCCTCATTTCACTACGCGAAGGCCAGATCAAGGCGATGGCCGAAAAAGGGCGCCGTGGTAAAAAAGTCGCCTACCTTGCCAGCCACCCCAAGAACTTCTTGGCGGCGGTCCAGGTTGGCGTGACTCTCTCAGGTTTCCTCTCAGCTGCTTTTGGCGCAGACCAATTAGGGGATTACTTGATTCCTGTTTTTGAGGGTTGGGGACTAACCACAAATGTGGCCGCAGGACTCTCACTAGTTCTACTCACTTTAGTCATCGCATATTTCTCATTAGTTCTTGGCGAGTTGGTACCGAAGCGAGTTGCAATCTACAAGACCGAAGAGATTGCCCTGGCTGTTGCTACCCCAGTCTCAATCGTTGCTTGGGTATTTCGCCCATTGATCTGGCTGCTGGCTCATTCATCTGATCTAATCCTGCGCGCTTTCGGAATCGACCCCAAGGCCTCCCGCGAAGAGATCACCGAAGAAGAATTAGTTGATCTGGTAACAGGCCATAAAGCCCTCTCTGAAGAAGAGCGCGACATCGTTGAAGAAGTATTTAATGCAAGTGAACGTCAAATTCATGAGGTCATGGTGCCGCGCACCGAAGTTGATTTTCTAGATGCAGGGCTCTCCCTTAACCAGGCGATAAAGGTTGCGGTAGAGAAAGCGCACTCACGTTTCCCAGTCGTGCGCGGAACTAGCGATGAGGTAATTGGTTTTATCCATGCGCGCGACCTACTCGAGCGCCCGGAGAAGACCAAAACAGTCATGGATATCGTCCGCCCAATAATTTTCCTTCCCGGGACCAAAGGCGTTCTTCCCGCGCTCTCAGAAATGCGTGCAAAGCGCCAACAGATTGCGATCGTGCTAGATGAGTACGGTGGCACCGATGGAATAGTGACATTAGAAGATCTAGTTGAAACGCTTATTGGAGATATTCATGATGAGTATGACGATTTATCGCAGGAAGTCTCCAATACCCAAAAGAGCGGTGTCTATGAGATTGATGGCTTAATAGCGCTAGAAGATCTCGCCGAACAGACCGGAGTTGAAATTCCTGAGGGTCCTTATGAAACTCTCAGCGGTTATGTGATGCATGAACTTGGGCGTATTCCTGAAGTTAGCGATGTGTTGGAAATTCCAGGCGCTCAGATCAAGGTCTTATCTATGGAGGGTAAACGTGTAGGTTCACTTCTCTTGACTAGCGCCCATACCAACAAACACCTGCGAGAATAGCGACGTGAAGCGGATCCTCTCAGGTATACAACCGACTGCCGAATCGCTCCATCTTGGAAATTATCTTGGCGCAGTAAAGCAATGGGTGGAGCTACAAGAAGGTAACGATGCGTTTTACTGCATCGTTGATCTTCACGCTCTTACTATTGAGACAGAGCCAGCCGCCCTTCGCCGTCGCACCCTCGCTTCAGCAGCTCAATTAATCGCACTGGGACTTGATCCAAAGAGGTGCACGCTATTTATCCAGTCACACTTATCCGAACATAATCAACTTGGTTGGATCTTTGAGTGCATTACGGGCTTTGGCGAAGCTAGCCGGATGACTCAATTTAAGGATAAGTCGCAGAAGTCTGGCGCTGACCGGACCGTTGTTGGCCTCTTTACCTATCCAATGCTTCAAGCTGCCGATATCTTGCTCTATCAGGCAAACAAGGTTCCGGTGGGCGAGGACCAGCGCCAACATATTGAACTTACAAGAGATCTAGCGCAACGCTTCAATTCAAAGTATGGCGATACATTCACAGTCCCGGAAGCGCACATCATGAAGGCCTCAGCCAAGATAAATGACCTTCAAGATCCAACTGCCAAGATGAGTAAGTCAGCTGCTTCAAATGCAGGAGTAATAGATATTCTAGATAGCGCTGATGTAAATGCAAAGAAGATTAAGAGCGCTGTTACTGATACAGGAAAAGAAGTGAAATTCGATGAAAAGTCCAAGCCAGGAATCTCAAATCTCCTAACGATTCACTCATCGCTTTCCGGGAAATCAATAGCTGAACTTGAGAATGAATTTATTGGTAAAGGCTATGGAGATTTCAAGAGCGCGGTTGCCGAGGTTGTTACTGAATATTTTGCTCCTGTGAAAGTAAAAGCAGAAGAACTTCTTAAAGATGAAGTGGGGCTTATTGAAATCCTCCGCGAGGGAGCAGAAAAAGCCCGAGTTGTCGCAAATAAGACTTTGAAGAGTACTTACGATGCCCTTGGCCTAGTGCCAGGGAAACAATTCCTACCCTAGATTCACCGAGATTCCTGATGCGCTTCCGGATAGCCCTTCTTGCGCTCTCACTCCTTCTTCCTGCAACGATTGCTAGCGCTGAAGAGCGCACTCCTCGGATCGCAGTCGCTTATGACATTGGCTTTAAAGGCGATGGCGGCTTTAATGATGCAGTCAGCGCAGCTCTTGCTCTTGCTAAGAAACGTTTTAACCTAGTTCCGCCCTTTGTTCGAGAAGTTCCAACGAGTGGTAGCGCTGTCGATCGCCTATCGAAACTTCGGTTCTTGGCCAAGAATGGCTACACCTTAATCATCACGGTTGGAAGCGGATATCGGGAGACCGTACGCCGAGTCTCGATGGAATACCCAGAAACTCAATTCGCACCAATAAATGATAAAACTCTCGGACAACTAAACATCTCAAATATCTACTTTGATGAAGTCGATGCGGCAAAGCTCGCGGGGACCATTGCTGCAGCACGAAGTAAATCTAAAGTTGTAGCAGTCATTGGTGGATCTGATGAAGTCAATAGTTCTTTCGCTACGGCAGCCAAGGGCGCTCAAGTTATAAAGATTCCATTTACTGGCGATGTCACAAAATTAGATACATCACTAGAGAGAGCTGATGTTGTCTATTCACTTTGGGATAGGGATGCGAAGGTCTATGAAACCGTTATCAATCGAACCTTCAAAACCTTCTACATTGCGCGAAATCCAGATCAATATTTTGCTAAATTAGCATCTCATCCGAGGGTTATCGCTGTAATTGAAAAGCAATTAAATAAACCAATTTCACAACTCGTGAAATTGGCTTTAGAAGATCGTGCACTAATTGATCTTGTTGATCCCGATCTGGGAATTTATGGAAGAAGTTTCGGATTGGCGAACGGTGGAATTACCTACAAACTCAAGGAAGGCCAACCTGCCGTTGCGAAAGCTCTAAAGGAGCTCAAAGGTTAAAGCCAGGGTTTAGAGTCCAACCCCGAAATCTGTGTCCCAGCGCACGAAGCGCGCGACATGTGAAATGGCTGAAACATGGCGATTGAGTCCTTGTAATGCCTTCCCGATAGGGTGCGCTCACGCTTCCCCAAACGTACGTACAAACCCCTCGGGAGGAAATAACTTGAAGAGATCAACACGTCTCATCGCTGTAGCGGTTGCAGCTTCTCTCTCCGTTCTCGGAGTAACAGCTCCAGCCTCAGCAAAGACAACAAAGGCATGCCTTGCACTTGATACCGGTGGTGTCGATGACAAGTCATTTAACGCATCTGCATGGGCTGGCGCGCAGTCTGTTGCAAATAGCTCAACCACAGTCAAGTACTTGGTTGCACAATCAGATGCTGATTACGCACCAAACATCAAGAAACTCGTTGACGAGGGTTGCAACATCGTCATCGGTGTTGGCTTCTTGATCGCAGGCGCACTCGAAGATGCTGCAAAGAAGTACCCAAAGACCAATTTCGCAATCGTTGATGGTGGCGGAGCTGGAACTGCAAATCACAAGGGACTTCTATTTGCAACTAACCAATCATCATTCCTAGCTGGTTACCTCGCTGCTTCTTATACGAAGACTGGCGTTGTAGCTACCTACGGCGGAATGAATTTCCCTGCAGTTTCTGACTTCATGGATGGATTCGTAAAGGGCGTTGCTCATTACAACAAAGTGAAGAAGAAGAATGTAACTGCACTTGGCTGGGATCCAGTCAAGAAGGATGGAACATTCGTTGGAAACTTCTCTGACCAAGCAAAGGCACTCCAGATTTCCAAGCAGTTCGAACTACAGAAGGCAGATGTGATCTTCCCTGTAGCCGGTGGTCTTGGTGGCGCAACTGCTCAGAACGCAATGACCAGCAAGCAATCTGTAGTTATCTGGGTTGACTCAGATGGCGTAATTGCAGCCCCACAGTACAAGTCGGTAATTATTACCTCTGTACTCAAGGGCGTTGGCGTCTCTGTTGCTCAGGTAATCAGAGATACACGTTCAAATAAGTTCTCCAGCACTTCCTATCTAGGAACACTGAAGAACAAGGGAACTGGTCTTGCACCGTTCTATGATTATGACTCAAAGATTACACAGAAGACCAAGGATGAATTGAAGCGTCTGCAACTTGCAATCGCTGCCGGTTCTCTAAAGATCTAAGTAATCAAAGAGAAAAGCGAGCCAGGTGTGAGAAATCACCTGGCTCGTTTTCATTTCCCCACTTTTCCGATAGATTTTCGCCTAATACTTGGCGAGAAATAGGGGAAGACTCGATTCATGTCAGTTGAGCTGCGTGGCATCACAAAGAGTTTTGGCTCCCTAGTCGCAAATGATGCAATTAATCTAAAAGTAGAAGCTGGCCAGATTCATGCCATCTTGGGTGAAAATGGCGCTGGTAAATCGACTTTGATGAATATCCTCTTCGGACTATTACAACCTGACTCCGGTGAGATTCTCATCGATGGTAAACCCATCCAAGTCAATGAGCCGAGCGATGCGCTCACGGCTGGAATTGGAATGGTTCACCAACATTTCATGCTTATCCCAGTCTTTACCGTTGCTGAGAATATTGTCCTGGGACACGAGAAGATCCGAGGTGTTGGCTCCCTAGATTTAAGAGATGCTCGAACTCAGATTATGGAAATCGCAAAGCGCTTTAACTTTGAGATCGATCCGGATGCGCTAATTGAAGAGTTACCGGTTGGTGTGCAACAGCGCGTAGAAATTATCAAAGCGCTCTTTTTCAATGCAAAAATTATTATCCTCGATGAACCTTCAGCCGTCTTAACGCCACAAGAAACCGATGAACTATTAAATGTGATGCGCGAGCTGAAGAAACAAGGTAAGTCGATTATCTTCATCACCCATAAGCTGCGCGAGGTTCAAGAAGTTGCTGATGAGATTACTATCATCAGGCGCGGCAAGGTTGTCGGTAAGGCAAAACCAACTGCAACCCAAGAAGAATTAGCATCGATGATGGTGGGAAGGCCAGTCGATCTTGAAGTAACGAAGAAACCATTTACCCCTGGTCCTGTAATTTTGAAGATCAGTGATTTGAAGGTGACTGATAATCGGGGTCGCGCGCTTGTAAGTGAGATTAATTTTGATGTCCGCGCCGGTGAGATTCTCGCCGTTGCTGGAGTACAAGGAAATGGCCAGACCGAGCTAGCGCGGGCGATATTGAATTTAGAGCCTCACATTTACGGCTCCATAACTATTGATGGAAAAGAGATAGTTGGTAAGACCGTAAATGAATCACTGGAATCCGGTATCGCATTTGTCCCAGAATCGCGTGAGCTAGATGGGTTAATTAGCTCATTTAGCATCGCGGAAAATCTAATTCTCGATACTTTCCATAGCGCTCCAATTTCAAAGTCTGGAATTCTTGATCTAGAGAGAGTAAGAAGTAATGCCGAGGAATATACGAAGCAATTTGATGTCCGACTCCAGAGCATCTCTGATCCAGCATCATCTCTCTCTGGTGGAAATAAACAGAAAGTGGTTCTGGCGCGTGAG
>JACCDO010474657.1_pt1 | contig 25563 bp, 13 predicted proteins | sample 7446101 | NCBI WGS metagenome assembly JACCDO01 (sample SAMN15323440, study PRJNA562643) | freshwater metagenome | isolation source: river surface water | place: USA:Blue River Watershed | collected 2017-08-16 | reverse complement strand
CCCTTTAATTTTTCTGTTATTTCCAAAAAACCAAACATTAAAAGCCAAAATGGCGGAAGAATCGGGCGCGAATGTGCTGCGTATCGGCGACTACATCACCATTAAAAGTGTGAAGTGGGACTCGTACCTGTGCGCGCAAGGCATTCTGAATGGCGATTTATGTGTGTCAAATGACTCACCATTTGATGATACCGTATTCTGTGTTCATCTTCAGCGACAATATTCTGCATTTAGAGAAATGAATGAGTTCATTTTGTCCAATAATATTGACGTCAAGAATATTAAGGATCCGAATCAAGCGAAATATTACAAAGCGCTTACTCGCGGTTACTTTAATGAAAATAAATTAAATGATAGTTATATGAAGAATAAGTTAGGTAAACCCGTTGTATTTGGTGATATTATACAACTATATCATGTCAAATCTGGAAAGTATATACAAGTTATCCCTGATAAACTAGCTGTTTCCGAAAGAGAAAATATAAGCGTTGTATTACGCCCTGGTGGTGATATATTTTCATGGTTTATAGTAACACCACGATATAAGATTGATCGTGATGGTGATGCTGTGCAAAGTGGCGCTGAAATGTTTCTAAAAATATGCGAAAGAAGAAACGAGTTCATTCATGTAGCAGATAGAGACCCTTTACCCAACCAGCCTCGTGAAATTAACTGCTCACTAGAGACATCGTCATGGAAAATTACTATTTTCCAATCAAGTGCGGATACTTTTGATCCCTCGTTAGTATTGGCATCGCAAATTGTATATATAAACGACCCCGAAAGTCGGTGCAACTTAACCCTGTCTACTGACAATATAGAAGATTTAGATGCGTTTGTAGAAGCAGGTAATGACAATAAGGACGACGTATTGCAAGATTTTATCATGTTGGATCCGTACATCGAGACAGAGAGTGTGTCCTCAAATTCCCTCTGGTATCTCGAGGCCAGATTGCCCTCAATCGGCGGAGCTATTAAATGGAAAACGGAACAAGTTAGATTTAAACATTTTAATACTGGCAAATATTTAGCATTTTCACATACTCAAGAAGAGGATGACTACGGCTCCATGGTCGACGTGTACAAGCTAACAAGCACCAGAGACCACTCGGACTCCTCCACGCTGTTTCACGTCATGGAAATTAATAGCAATGGTAAATTACTACGTAATTCAAAGCCGTTACAGATACACCACAATGACATCTGGGTTGAACGAGGTGATAACTACGGAAGCTCTTATTCATTAGCTGCGAGTAGGGACAAGTCCAATGCGCTAGCGTTACTTATCTTCAAGTACGAAGAGAACACCAATTCTGACGATAACCACGGCTCTTCGAACAACCAGGTTACCTCCATCGAGCCCCTCGATATCTACGTGGCTTACTCCGCTAGATCATACTTCCGAAACATATTCGAGTCCATTATAATCCCTAATAGCGACGCTGTCAGTACCATTTGGCCAACTGCCGATCGCGAGAGCTTTAGCACCTTCGTCCACATGATGTTCCGCATTTCTTGCTTCATTCAAGGCTTTCCTATTTCCGCAGAAAATGTGAATTTAGCAACCGATAAAGGTCAGGATAAGTTAAGAATACGTCGTCAGAACCTGATTAGGGAGCAGGGATTCTTGGAGCTTATTCTTCGGTTAGTGCATAGATTGAAAGCAATAAGTATCATCCTTGAAACGGTTCAAATTCATGGTGGTAAAAATATTTCTATAACGCCCGAAATGGATACCATGCTACGGATGGGAAGCACCATGTTAAAGCAATGCTTTCAAGTGATCTATTATTGTATCAAAGACAACTCAGAGAATCAAATGTACGTAGCCAATCATATGACGGTGCTACTGACTCATATTAGCGGGCAGCCGGAGGCCTGTAATTGTGTAACGGAAATGCTTTCCACAAATATTGAATTACAAGAAACTAAAATAGGAAAACGTGAAATTTCAATATTTGTTGATAAATTACGTAATTCCAAGATGAATTCTATGTACTTGTCACTGCTGCAGTCCTGCTGCTCCTGCCAAGGAGACGGTGTGGACGGGAACCAGTGCAAGATCGTCGAGTTGCTGTTCAGCAACACCAACGACATCATCATACAACTACATGCTGATAGTACGAAATTACAAAAAGTTGATTGGAATTCAAATGGATTGTATATCCCACACGTACTTGGTGATGACGTGGTGATACATGGCGATACACTCATTACGAAAGGAATGCCACGATTGTCAATAGCCTGGACAACAAATAGTATCGACTTTAGTCCACTTGGTTTATTTGGGAAACTATCCGTTAACATCGAAGAGCTATATACTAAGATTGATCGCAGCAAGAACAAGATGAAGTCATCGTCAACCAGTGATCAAAAGAAAGCCGTTGCGAATTACTTGATTGCACAAATGTTTTTATGTGCTGAAATGGCATTAGACCGCAACTACCTAGCGATGCATAAGTTAGATACTATGTACTCTTATGAGACATTAATATCGATATTGAAGCTCGATACCATCACCGACGACATCAAAGCTGCGGCGGCGCGTCTCTTGATGTGTTTATACATTGATCGTGATCCTCAATGTGAAATTAAAATCCCGGTATTAACACAGGTATGGAGTGATATAGCTAAATCGGTCAATCCTTCATTACCATTCGTGGAGCCAACCAGGCGGTACGTATTTGGTATTTTGCAGCAGTTGCTCTCGGATCACATCGTCTATATGGCTAATCGTCGATGGATCGACCTGTCCTTCCATATGTTAAAATTACTACATAAATTAATAAAATTTAATTTTTATGGTACAACTGAGCGCTTATTGGATGTGATTCACCCGCTCATTCGCGCACTAGATCGGCGACAAGTGAGTGTACCACGTCTCAGAGATAGCGTGAAAGAAAATGTTGAAAAGAAAATGGATGAAACGAATACGGGCACTGCTATGGTACCTGATAGTAAAGGCAAGGCGTACGAGGTCAAGGAGGAGACGAAGGAGGAGACGAAGGAGGAGATGAAGGACGACACCTTTGACCTCACGAATAATGCAACGGATTTAGAGGGAGAAGAGAAAGGTAGCTCAACAAAGCCATGGCAAGAAGTGGTTTTAGAGTTTATGGAGTCAATAATGGTGATGTTACTAGTGCTGGTGCTGGTGCTAGCTGCGGTGATAGTTACGTTGTACCAAATGTTCACGGATGCACCTGATACCGTTGGTAGCCCCATTTTTATATGGGGTATTATAGTACTCATTATATTTATTCTTGAAGTTGGCTCGCGAATGTATTGCCACACGTGGGTCCGCGGCTCCTTCGTTACCTTCATCACTAACCCGTTCAATGTCATTGATATTGTAGTGATTGGAATAGACATTTTATTCCTTTGCCTCCCTACAAACACTAATTCCAGTGGTAAAATGGCAAAAATTGCACGTTTAGTGCGTATGGTAAGGCTAGTGCGTATCTTGAAGGCAGCCAAAGTGATCAGTGCGTTGTCCAACTTGGAGCCAGTCGTATTCAAATGGGTACTACCTGAACGCTACACCAAAGTCCAAGAAGTTGAACTCAAATGCTTGGTGGAAGGGATTAACATCCTATTATACGCACAAAAACTTGTTGACGCACGCAATTTATCCGCATTATTACGTGGTTTCTATGAGTGGGAAGCAGGGGAGCAACCAACAATAACCCCGTCGCAAATATTTGAAAATGTAATGATTTCATGCAAAAAAGAGTTGACATTAAGCAGTGATAACTTCGATTTGATCTTCTTGGACAACCTAATGTTCATCCATCCACCGCTAGTGCAGGCCTCCATCGACCTGCTCATGGCCAACCATTCCATGCGCTGTTCATTGTTTGAAAATGCTAGTAACATGCAGCTTATTGTCAGTCAACGACGTGAACGGCAGTTTAAACTAGTCGATCAAATGCTATCCCAATTAGAAAGGAATGCCGAAACCCACGAGTTATGGGGTGAACTGCAGACTGATGATGACCGGGCGATCAACAAGCAGACCATCGATATCTTGAAAGAACTAGCGGAGATATGTCGGGTGCGTAAGGAGGTACTAGAATTCGATTTGGAATACGAACCAGATGTGGAAATACAAAATTTATATCGTAATTTAGGTTGTTTTTCGATTTGTTTCAAGGTATTGGGCCTGTTTGATTCGTTAGAAGAACCAGAAGACGGCGAGGAAGAGGACGAGGTGTCCGCCAACACGCGTAACCTCTGCCTGCTCTGCAACCATCTAATGTACTGGTTCCTATTATCCAATAAAGCTAATCAAGAATTAGCTTATTCAGAATTAAATTTTTTCTTGGAAACCCTAACGAAGAACATCAATTCTCACAATGTAATTCGCGCATTATTTCGATCGAATGAGAAGCTTATGAAGCTGGTTCCGCACAGCATCATCCATGAGTTAGTAGAGAACATCATTGACGATGGAAGGAACTATGTGTATTTGTCATTGCTAGCATCAATCACTTACGTAGGAGAAAAAAATATTGTAGAAAATCAAAGTCAAGTGATGCATTCCTTAGGAACACCTTCTCATTTACCCGAAACCGGCTTATATTTTGTGTCCATTGACCACAAAGATTACCGCGAAAGAAAGGCCCTAATGGCACCGTTACTAGGTAAAAAAAATGTGAAATTAGATGATTTACCAAAGAAATTAGCGTACCATTTGATGTTCGTCGAGGTAATGGCCGCGTGTACCGTGGGGCGCCTGAATATCACCAGCATAGAAGCCAAAGTACAGAGTATCTACCACTATGTAGACGTTATCAATTGTATTCTGGATGAAGGAACTATTTTATTTGCCAAGATACGACTAGGAAGGTTCCTGTTCAACGCCGTGGTGGAGGTGGAAATGATGATCCCTGGACTCGAACACACCGATTGCATTTGGAAATTATTAATATCGTTTATACCATTTTTAGAGACTGGGAGACAAGAATTGTTGCTGTTGATGGAGAAAGGATGGGAGCACGAGGACTTGGATCGCAACGTGTTAGAGTACACATTGATTATTATTAAAATTATTGGTTCCTTTTTTGCCCGTTACTTTGATGTTGATACATTTCGTACAGATGATAATGCTGGAATTGCGGGGAAAGTACAAATGAAACCGCCTGAAATTGAGAAATACATACGTCAGTTGTTCGCTGCACTCCTTCCTATCTACCAGCTAGACTGTCCTCGTCTCACCCCTGACGACCGGAGTATGATTTATGAAACGCTTGGTGCGTTGAATCGCAGTGTGAAGAAGGGAATTGTGACGTTAATCAGTTCCATTAAAATCGCTTCCAACAAATACGAGGCAGTGGAAACCGGCGTGAATAAAGATGATTTAGTATCGAAAGAAGCCAAAGTACTAGGAAGATACAAAGAGTTTCTGCAGTCTATTAGTGATGACGTGGAGCTTATGAACAGAAATAAGTCTGAAAGCTCCTCGTTTATTTCGGTATTGGAGTCGCTGCCTTATGTCAAAGACGCCGTGGTGTCCGACTTGCGGTACGAAGCGATCATCCGGAAGCTAGTGGGTCATGTTTATCATAATTTAATGATAATAAATAATGAAAAACAAATTAAAACGGAGTGTTTGAAGACCAGTATATGGATCATCAAGTCCTTCCGCACGATGATCGAGAACAGAATGGGGATGAGCATCTACGAACGAGATGAAGATGGTGGTGAGGAGCAGGATGAAGCAGCCTGGCCTGTGGTGAATGCATTGAATGAGTGTGGTGCTACTGCATTATGTTTAGATTTGATAGCCGTTGGTATTGATGATGATTTGCAAGCGGAAGCGATGCGTTTGTTGGTGGGTATGTTATTCAAGGAAGGCGGTGCCATTGAAGTGCAAACGAGCATATACAATCATCTTACTAAGAATAACAGCATTTTTTTCTTTAAACAAGTAACGAATATTATCCAAAAATTAATTGGAATTCATAGTTGGAATGGCGTGGTAGTTACGAAGGACGGTGAGGAGCCTCACATTAATCCCTCCTTCCTCATGATTCGCATGTTACAATTGATGTGTGAAGGACATTTCCTACCGAACCAAAAGATTATGTGTGAACAGGCTCATAACGAACAAAGTTATAATTTATTGAATGAATTTGTTAATTTTTTAAATTGTTTAACCCGATTACCATGTCGCACATCCACCGTGGCGTCGTTAGGTGTCGCTGCAACCATCCTTGAGGTGATTCAAGGGCCTTGCTTGATCAATCAGCAACATTTTGCCATCAATACCGAGTTATTAGAATGTTTAAATCGTTTATTACGAAGCAAAGTGGTTCACGATTGCGTGGAGGAAGAAGAAATTACATTGAAAAAAACAGCGATTGACATCCTCGAAGGGTTGCTAGAAGGCCAAGGACTCAAGTCCGCGATATATGATCGACTACTATCCGTTGTGCATCTAGATATTATACAGTATTTAAGTGGTACGGTTGAGGATGACGAAGTCGCGAATGCAGCAAAGAAGAATGAAGAGGATGAAGATGATGATGAAGAAGACAAGCCACCAGTTGTGAAGTCGGAAGAGGTTATATCACTGCAAACGGAGTGTATTGTGTTGCTGCAGATGCTTTGTAACTACCAACCGTCACTGCGTGCTCAACTGGGTCTTAGTGAAGATTTAGCTGAAATAGCGAAGACTGGCACAGCTTCAGTGGAGGTCATATGGCATGGAGTCCTGCAGCGACGATTCTTCCACATCCCTGAGCTATGCCATGATATAGCGAAGACCAGTAAAGATAAGTTGATCGAAGAGATTGATCGCTCATCGGTAGAGAATCGTCTCAACGACTTCATCCAGCGATCGCATGAGTTATACAGAGAGGTGAAGCATATCCAAGTCTTGCGGGATTATAGACTAATCGCTGTATTCAATGCTGCTAACTTGGACAAATTCACATGGTTGTCGTTCTGTTTGGCATGCACGATTAACACGTTGTTGCTTTGTTATTTCCATACGGATCACGATGAACCCACTCTAAATGACGAGATCACTCCTGTTATTTATGGGATTAGTGTGGTACAAATCGTGATTGCAGCCATCGTGCTACTCATGTACTCGGTTGTGCGCATGCCGGTAGTCTACAAAACCTACCAAAGCCAAGGATATTCATTCAGAAATTGTGTGACGTATACCTTACTCGATGGCATGTTCCTGTACTACACCGGGTACTTCATCTTCACCGTACTAGGGATCGTTGTGAGTAACTATGTCTTCACGCCGGTGCTACTCTTGGATATTGTGGTAAAGAACTCGACTACGAGGGATGTGCTGTACTCTATCTACATTCCCCGTAAGCAGTTGTCGTTGACGTTGCTGTTCTGTGCATTCACCACGTATACGTATGCATTTTACATCTTTTTATTCTATCCAAGTGATTTGGAATACAAACACGATTGCAGCACGCTGTGGAATTGCATGAAAGCTGTGACTCGCTACGGATTAAGCAGTGCCGGCGGCGCCGGTGACATCATGTCCCACACATTAGGATCGAGATACCTCCTAGATTTAACCTTCTTTTTAGTGGTGTTAATCGTGGTGTTGAACCTCATTTTCGGCATTATCATCAATGCATTCTCGTCGTTGAGAGAAGAAAGTAAAGCCCGAATAGCCAACATAACCGAAACCTGTTTTATTTGTGGCATTGATAACCAAACATTCGATCGCGCATCGACGGTGGGTGACGGGTTCAAGACGCACATTAAGTACGAACATCATGTTTGGAATTATCTTTATTACATTTTCTTTTTATGGGAACAAGATAAGGATGATGATGATGGTTTAGAGCAGTACATTCGTCAATGCGTGACCAAAGAGGACGTTGTCTGGATGCCGATGAATAAAGCAATTTGCCTTGATTTCGCGGCTACGGATGATGAAGCATTCCAACAGAGTCTCGTCCATAGTATTGCCGATATTGAATCGCAAGTAACCGAGCAAATGCACGGACTTGAGAGCGAGATATCAGTGGTACTAGAGCAAGTAATACAAAAGCTTAAAGTGGACGATGCCGCAGAAGACACCGTGATTGCCGCGTTGCCTCCGCAAGTCATAATCGAGCATGAAATTAGTCATTTAATAGCTTTAAAGAATTTAAGTGTGCAGATAACGGATATTTATATGACGTGCGATGAGGATCTGCGCGCATATATCGTCATCAACTCTGACGTAGATAGCTATGAAGCGATGAGTCACTCGTTCTTTAGACACGATCATAAATTATCTATTACTTTCCCTGATACCAAGTATTTATTGTGTGTTGGTTCTCATCCAGATGATCGCCGACAAATAACTCTAGATATATACTTATTGAAGCACAAGGAGGTTGATCCGGATGAGGATGAAGAAGAGGAAGAGCAGATCACTGATGAAGACATATATGGAACCGCGGAGATTACGTTGGATGCCGGTGAGTTATACGTTGCGGAGTCCGAGTACGTGATAGTCCCATTTGAGTACAAAGTTGACGGCCACGTTAATCCCGGAAACGTTTGCAATATTGAATTCCTAGTAAAATGCGCCGAATAGAATACATTGTGTACGATTTGTATATACTAAGCCATTGCGACCAAAACCTTGCCTTTGCATCGTCGTCAATAGCGTTTTCTTTGTTTTTTCTTACCGGTACATGAAGAAGGTGTACCGGTGTAAAAAAAGCGAAGTTGATTTCGAGAAGAACCAAGAAAGAAGAAATGGGTCCTCATGGCGGCAGCTTCGCCGGTAGCTCGCACTCGCACTCCGAGCAATACCCTGATGACAGTTGGAATTTGTATTGCATGCTCGATACTTGCACGGGCTATAACGTTACTCGCAATGAAGATGCAATCGGTATATTCAAGCCTCATGCGCGTCGACTAGAGCAAGATCCACATGTAGTTTCAGCGGCAGACGAAGAGGTGCTGATACTCGTTCGATTTACATCGCCGGTTCATATTCGGAAACTGATGGTTATTGGTGGTGGTGCCCATGAACAGCATCCAGCAAAATTAAAATGTTACGTGAATCAAGAAATGATAGATTTTATGTCATTGCAGGGTATGACAGCAGTTCAAGAGTTTAATTTGGCTATAAATGAGTTAGGCACTACAGAGCTAGTCACTGCTGCAAGTAGATTCAATAATATATCAAGTTTAGCATTCTATTTCCCAAGTAATCATGGAGGAAGCTCAAGTACAAGTATTCAGTATATTGGTATGCAAGGGGAGCATACACATTACCGACGACAGCCCGTTGATGCGGTATATGAACTGCTGTGCACCGGTAATGAAACTGTTGATGGAGTTGTGGACGAACACTCACATGAACATGTTGCGCATAGTCATAGTCATGATCATTCACACGATCACTCACATTATCATTAACGTATATTTGTAATATATATAAAGAAAAAAAGTTTTCATTTTATTTACTTACTTTACAATTCTTATTAGATTATTTCAATTGCCATATTTCAAAAGATCGTTAGTGATAGACTCTTTGAATCTTGTATCATAGGCAAATGACGTAGAGGTACTTTTCTGTGGTGTTATACTCACATTGTCATTGAACTTACCCGACCCGTATGACTCAATCAATTTATCTAATATATCTGGTGCACCGGCATGCTTCTTTAAAAACTCGGCAACTTTCTCTTTCCCAATAAGTAATATAACCAACCTAACTGCCTTGTCCTTGTCCCGCTTCGCTTTCACTAATTGTGTTTCTAATGTTGTCTCACGATCACTTTTCTTGAAAGTTGACTCAAAGCTCAGCACGCTATTGTTTTGCTTCTGTGAGGTTGCTTCTAGCTTCGACTCCGTCAACGTAAGTCGAACGGTTAACGCTTTAATAGATGATTCTAACTGCATTTTTTCTCCTTTTAATTCATTTATTCTGTTATATGCAGTATCAAGCTCGCGACCTAACTCAGCTTCTCTTGTGTTTGCTGATGTTGATGCGGCGATTGCAGCGGCGCTGCGAGTATCCGAATTGTTTTTAACTAATGCAGCAGCTAATTTACCTTCCGCATCAGCTAATCTCCTTTTATTATCAACTAAGTCATCTTGTAATGAGGATATTACCTCATCTTTATCCCCAAGTTGCTCCATTAATTCTTGCAGTTCTGACTTAAGCTTTGCCAATTCTTCACTATTGTCTTGTATTTTTATTGATTGTCGTTTAGTTTGTCCTGGTGGTCCTGGTGGTGCTGATGTGTCGATTTGTTGATTATTAACAGTTGGTCCTGGCGCCGGTGGTGGTGGCAACTTGATTTGAAGAGGAGGCGGTGGTACAGTATTATTATTATTACTTGCGTTTTGAGCGCTAATACTTGGAGGTGGTGGTGGCAAGGATTTAGCAACACTAGCAGTTGGAGGTGCAGCTGGAGGAGGAGGAGCCACATATCCTGAATTAGGCCTAGCAGGAGGCGGTTTCGAATGAATCGGAGGCTTTGATACCGCTGATTTAATAGTTATATTGTTTGTTGATATAACTGGTGCAGGTGCAGACTCATCCTCTGACCAGTCAGAATCAGAATTATCTTTATTATTAGCATTCGAGTTAGCAGCTCGCTGCAGTAAATTCGTATTGAATCCACCTTTTCCAGCATTAGGTGTATTCCCTGGACTAACCGATGGAGGAGGAGGCGGAGGAGGAGTGGTAGCACCTCCCTTCTGCTGTATTGATGCCAGCAGTGATGGAGGGGGACCAGGAGGTCTCGTATTCGCGCTGGTCACCGGTGGAGGCGGTCCTGGCGGCGGCGGTGGTAAACTCATTCCAAGCGGGGCTTTGCGGGGCTCAAAATCGCCACCAAATCTATAGTATTTTATGACTTTTTACCACGTGCAGTTTCGCGAGGGACCGGACCGGTTCCACCGGTACTCATGAAAACATGAAATAGGAATTAAACAGTGGAATTAAGTGTGTAGGAGGAAAATTGATGCTATGCCAGTGACAGAAAGTGGCCATGGAATCCAATTGTACCCGAACAATTCTAAAACATTTTTATAATTAGGGTTTTGTTGTATTGTAAATTACATTGAGATAAAGTGAAAAAATGTTCTCTTAATTTAGATAGTAGATGAAAAAGTGACCACAAGGCAGCCTCATTCGCGTTGATACCTCTTCATCCGATGAAGGGTGACTTAGAAATGACGAATCGCATATGTTGTAATCCCTCAATCGAGTCATGGCAATTCTCGAACTCCATTCGAAAAATATTTAATATAATTTAAGAAAATTAAAAGATAAATGGATAATTTTTCCTTGGATGAGCAGCAGCAGCGCCTGCTGAACCACCTGCTGACGCAGTCGGTGGGCTCGGACGTGTCATCACCACTATACAACTCCACTCCCGCACCACCTGGCTATACGGCACATTCTGGTATGGGAATGAGTGACTCAACCGGGATGACATACAACTACGGCGCGGATAACATGGGAAGCAGCTACTATAACTATTACCAAGGTAAGTGGGACTTGCATATTTATTCACTAAATTAGTCAATTACTTGCTTACTCAATGAAGGCTACAGTGATAGCGGGGTTAACTATGGCGGCTTGGGATCGTATAATATGACGAATTATTCTCTTGATGAATCATTGTACCAGAAGCATAATAAGACTAACTCCAATCCTGATACTACCATGCCTCCTCCTGGCTTGAATCCTTATGCGAATTTGAATGGATATAATTACCAATACTATAATAACTTTGCTGGTTTAGATCAGTTCAATGGAATGTTACAAGATTCTAACTATAATGGTTCTGTCACATATGAGCAACAAGCTAGTGTCATCAGTGCACAATCAGCGCCTGACACTGAACCAGTTGTCAACGCCCAACAGAGTGCAAGTATTCCAACGGAAGTTGCAAGTCAATACAAAAATAATAAAAAATCAGAAACATTATTTAATTTTTTAAAAAAGAACGATAATAAAGACGATGCAACGGGTAATGCCACACCCGCCACTACGCTGCCTGCAGAGCAATACGTTCAACCATCTGTAATAGTCCAAGATAAATCTAAAAGTGATTTACTGAAAAAGATGTTATTAGGAGGTGCATCTGCACCATCGACTACACAGTCTAGTACTGCAACGCCCGTTATTTTATCCAAGAATAGTGATAGTAATAAGAAGAAACCCCAGACTAACAATAATGCCGCGCCAGTGACTGTACCAAAGAAACCTGTTAATTATGCTGACGTAGTTGTAACGGGAGCAACACCGTCCAAGGAGCCTTCCAAAGAGCAGAATAAGCCATCTAAAACGAATCAATCAGCACCTAAAACTAGTCAGCCATCAGCCAAAGCTGGCAGTACGAGTACCGATAGTAAAGGTAGTCAACCTGCGATAGCTAAAGGTGCAAGTAACAAGAATGAGAACAGAAATGCCGCACCAAAAGCAAAAGCGGCAGTTGGTAAGAATGAAAATGCCCGGAAATCCGATGAGAAGAAGAAAGAGAATCATTCGAATAATCTGAAAAGTAGTAAAGCACAATCGAATACGAATAACGGTATGAAAAAGGTGCCTTCTAGCAACTTCGCCACATCCGTTACACTCACGGCACCCGATCCAGTCAACATCCCTCTACCGGAAGACTGGTGAGAAGTAGGTCACTTAGAAAGCGTAGATTTATAGACGTGATATATTTGTATCGAAATTAATATTTGATTGAACACAAAACCCTACTAACTAACTCCTTTATAACTTCTAATTGACAGATTTCTAGTCTCTAGTTCAAGCGTTATCCTCGTTGGAAATATAATTCAATAGGTCGATACGTGTAACTACACCAGCTACTACACTGCGGGTGGATGACTCGCCTTTCTTGAAGCATTTTTGTTCTGCAACCACTAACGCGTAGTAATCAGAGTCGAAGGCGATAGCCAGGTCAGCTAGTCTAGTGCTTAGTTGGACGCATTTAAACTGTTTGTACATCCCTTTAACGCATGGATCGTCTGGCTTGATTCTTCCTTTCGTGATATACGATGTAAGATTGCCCTCAGTTAAAACGCCTAAAACTTTTCCATCGTCCTCGGATTGAATAGGAACCATATCAAATCCTTGTGAACTCATGATTTCAATGGCTTCTCTACAGGTAACATCAGGTGTAATTGTAACAGGAGATGTCAATGCTAAGTCGGCAACGCGACGATTAGACCACCATGCGGATGGTAATCCAGTTTCAACTTTTTCAACGAAACCGTTATCGTACATCCATGTATCATTCAAAAATTTACTCATGTAATTACGAATGGAATCAGCTAATAATACAACACAACGTTGACCTGGTTGTAATAATTTAGCTGCTTGAACAGCTGCAGACATTGCAGCACCACAACTGCCACCACATAGTAATCCCTCTTCGCGGATCAAACGACGTGACATTAAGAAGGACTCCTTGTCGTTAGTCTTGATCCATTTGTCAATGATACTACGATCTAACACTTTTGGAATAAAATCGTATCCGATACCCTCCACTTTGTATGAACCAACGCCGCCTTTGTTGAGCTCAGCTGGTTGAGCTAAAATACTGCCAACAGGATCGACACCAACGACAATAAGCTTAGGATTCAACTCTTTTAATCGTCTACTTACTCCTGTAATGGTGCCACCAGTTCCTGCGGTCATGACTATCATATCTATTTTTCCACCACATTGTTCCCAGATCTCTTCAGCAGTGCCTGTGAGTGAGTAAGAAATCAAGTAAGTAATAAAATATTTTGATGCATAAAAAATAGATACTACCTTCATAATGAGCAAGTGGATTAGATGGATTGGCATATTGGTCTAATATATGACTATTTGGTATTTCAGCATTTAATCGCTTCGCAACTCCGATGTGAGAGTCAGGTGAATCCCATGCAGCTGCAGTTGGGGTGCGAAAGATTTCTGCTCCTAATGCTTTCAATACATCAACTTTTTCTTGTGACATTTTTTCAGGCAAAGTTATAATCATTCTACGGGCAAGTATCAGTTAACAATTGAGTGATTAAGTGAGTTATTTAGTGCGCAATAGTTACCTGTAACCCTTAATGGCAGCGGTTAACGCCAAACCGATACCAGTATTTCCACTTGTTGGTTCAATTAATGTATCACCAGGTTTAATACGGCCAGATCTTTCAGCATCTTCTATCATTCTTTTACCGATTCTATCTTTCACACTACCACCAGCTGAATAAAACTCGCATTTCGCGTACAATTCACAAGCCAACCCCTCTTTCTCGGCAATTTTATTGATTCTAATTAAGGGAGTATTTCCGATATTATCCAAAACGTTGTCCATTAGCGGCTTGCGTGGTATGCGCCCCGTCATGGCGTGTGGGCATTCCGCACTAGACTTGCCAGGCTTCCATGTGCAGCTGGTTGCGATGTTGTCAGCGTCGAGCAAGGCGGACATTTCTATCAACAAGTTACTTTTTACTGGTTTCCACAGTTGTCGAAACTTCAAGTTAAGATCTTTGGAGGATCCTTTGGTGGCAAGACTCGGGAGAAATGCCGCGGAATTCAGGGGAAAATAGATAGAAACAGAGAGGTGAATGAGAGGAAGAGAGCAAAGTATTATGAACTTGATTGTATATTTACGGGGAAAAAGTTATTATATATTGCTTCACCACTTGCTGTCTAAGTCATCATCCAAGTCATCTAGTGCGTCAGTGTTGTCGTCTAGTTTCACGGATTCTATCAACTTATCAACGTCGTCATCTTCCTTATCAGCCACTACATCGACTACATCTTCATCGTCATTAATAATGTCGTTATTTGTTTGTTCTGGGATACTGGCAGTTGTATTAAGCTCCTTTACAGGCGATGCAGAAGGAGATGCAGTAGGCGATGCCTTTAGTGATGGTAATGGTGATGACTTTACATCAACTTGAACCGTTTCACTCACCGATGGAGCAGCAACTGGTGACGATTGTACAGGAACTGGAACCGTTTCACTCACCGATGGAGAAGCAGCAGCAACGGCTTGATTTTTAAATATTTCTATTAAATTTAAATCTAATTCACCTTTAGCTAGTGGATACGATGTAGCTGGTACATGAGACGATCTTTGCACTTTGAACATGTCTTCTACCTTCAAGGCCCAGTCCAAATCAGGGAATAAATTAGGGTATTTAGCAGGATCAGCTAAGGCATTTGATGCATTTTCATTGATACTTTTTAAATCATTTTTCCACATTTCTAATGTTGCTGGGATCATGGATGGCATGTAGGTGCGGGCCATGAAACATGCTTCAGGGATTCTACCGGTGTCTATTAATAATTGAATGCATTCTTCGATCAATCCAACGGTAAAATAAGCTATAAATGCAACGTTATATCTACCACTTTCTTTCGCTTTTTTAGCCAAATGTAACATTCCTGTTTTATTGGCGCTTGCGGAGTACAATAGCAGTAACCCACTTAAATCACTCGACCTGTCCGCGCACTGCTCAGCCAATGAAATATTGCCATTTGCTAATGCTAAATCACCCAAATGACGCCATTTATTTTGCATATCTACACTGTCTTCTTCACCTTTATTTTGTTCACTTAATTCTAATAATACCGTTTGGGCGATTTCTATCTTACGTAAATCAATACTTAATTCAAACTTGTGATCTAAGTCCGTTGTAACAAGTAATGCTTCTTCTTTGTATCCTTGAGACTCCAAGAATCTAGCCGCTGCGGCGTATTCACTCTTAGGTATTGATGGTAGTAATGCATTGGCTGAATCAAAGTCTTTGCGAACAACTGCTGTCTGGTATGATAACATCGATAATAGTAGCTTATACGATATAACATTATAACTTTTGTCAATGAGGAAGACGCGATCCTCCTTAGGTACAAATCCTAATAAATACATTGGACGTTCCAAGTGACATAAAGTAATGACCTCACCACCTACGTAATAGTTGAGTTTGCCACTACCATTGGTGTAAAGGAAGCAGTCACCTACCCATTGCCCAGTTCTGATACGATCTGTAATAGTGCTTTCTAATTCAAACGATCCATCCACACCTTCTTCTGGGTTGACATTACCAGATGCAAGAGCATTAGCAACTGCATCACGATCATATCTTAGTACAAAGTAACTGTCGGCACAAGCTAATAAGACTGCATCGCCGGCTTCATTCCAAAAGACTTGAGATGGTGATACGTCGATTTTACGAATAAATTCACCATCTTCCCAATCAAAAAATATTATACAATCACTTCCTTTGACACTCAAACATTGTCCACCGAATAACCCATCAGCGGATGACATAGGTAATGACACTTGCTTATGCTCTTTAAAGTTTTTAAATATACGAACACGTGATATACTCTCACGCACAGCATAATCACCAGTACCAGATGCAGACCATACGAAGTCCAATCCCTGTCCGAAGGCTTTGTTTCTTAATGCCTGACTGGTATATATAATCCATTCGCCATCCCCACATATCACAATAAATGATCCGTTACAATTATGCATTAATGTTTGAGGATACACTTCACATGCACCTAAGTCTCTTATATTCATTGATATTTTCTCACCATCAACAATTTCATTATCTTTTGCTAAACCTTTTAATGATGTGGTTTGGATATCATGGTTTCTTGCCCATACTAATTTACCAGTATTCGTATCTAAACTAGCTACTGGTTTCTCATTACCTAATTTGATAACCACAGTGCCTTCATCATATCCAATAGCTAACTTGTTCGCATCACCAGTAGGAGCTAATGTCCAGGCTCGTTCCATTCCATAGTTTAATGTACTTTCTGGACGATATGTAGTGCTGTGCCAGAGCCGAATAGTTCCATCTTCGGATGCGGATACAATTAATGGTAATCTTGGGTGAAAGCAGACAGCAGTAACATTGTGTGCGTGTCCATCAAGTGTTTGTAAACATGCTTTAGTTTGGTAGTCCCATATTTTTACAGTTTTATCATCAGCACCCGATAATAAATAAGGTTTGTCGCCACCAGGATAATAATCAATGCAATTTACACCTTTTTCGTGCGCTTCTAATGAAAAATGAGGAGTACCAGCAGTTAAGCCCCATACTTTGATAGTACGATCTAATGACGCAGATGCAAATATGTTAGTATCACGAGGATTAATTTTAACCATCATCACATAGTGCGCATGTCCTTCAAACACTTGAATGCATTCAAAATCTTTTTCCCAATCCCATAATTTAATAGACATATCATCAGAAGACGATAATATATAAGGGCGATTTGGATGAATCTCTAAATAACGAATATAATCAGTATGACCTTCCCATTCTTTAATTTTTTCCATTGTATTATAGTTGTATACGCGTAATAGTAAATCATCAGTACCAGCAATAAACCATTGTTTTCTAGTGATAAATTTTGCACAACGTACTGGTACATCACATAATTCAAAACTTTTTACAAGTGTATTCGATGAATAATCCCAAATATATACTCTTCCGTTATAAAGTGCCGATAGAACCCAAGGGTGTTCCGATGAATGGATGTCCACACACTTAACTCTCTCGCTCTTCGCGCTGAGCTCCTTCTTAATCTCTAACCTTAGTGGCATGATATTTCCTTGCCTTAGTCAGTCAACTGATGGTGCTTGCAATAACTTCACGGATACCTACTCAATCACTCACTCGCTCACTTACTCACTCGCCTAATCACTCACTTACTCACCAACTCACTCACGAAGTGGGCGGAAGCCAGCAAATCTGGGTATTTATTGATTGATGCATTAGGGTTTCTGCTGGAGAAAAAAGGGGCCGATTCCAGCGGCTGCGGTTGACGAAGTAGATGCGGGAGCAATTATAGCTGGTTCGATCCAAGAATATACCATCGAACGGGTAGTTTGGTCACAACGTTACTGTTAACTACCTGTATTGGGACTTTCCAGATTATCATCCTAAACCGAGTTTGTCCTCACGAATACCGGCCCTCAAGTCAGTGGTTTGGTTACTGATTCACTCTGCTTGGACATCTTTGTTCTACAATTGCTCACTCTTATTGCAATAATCGTTCACTATAATGGTATCTACTATACCTGAAATTTTAAATAATTTTCTCCAAATCACCGGTACAGCATTAAAAAATATAAAATTTCGAAAATAAAATTTGCATAAATCATTTGCGATTGGGTAGAAATGGAGGTAGCCGGCTGTGCGCTACGGAGCGCTGCAGGGCACGTGTTGCAGCTGCCGGACAGTCTGGTTTTGCACATTTTCAGCTACTTTGTGAGTAAGCACGGGCTTGACATGGACACACACCATCAAATACAACAAGTTTGCAAAAAATTTAATGCTTTGGTTAATTCACGGATACTTTGGTACGACATTCCACTAGCTGGTTATGTCGATCTTTATCAACTGACGGATTCGTTCGGTATAATGCCGGCGTTCCATCGAATAATAAGTCATGATGGTAATAGAAACAAAGGATTGAATATAGGAGCATTCAAATTCATTAAAGTTAGAATTGAAAAGGGTACAGGTAGTTCAATCAATCATGAATTCATTCATTTATTGGCTTTTTTGCTTTTGGCTCTGTTCACTCACGTATTCACTATAAATAGAGGGTAAGTGTTACCATGCGTACTGCAGACCAGCACAACAGGATTATGCAATTAAAAGAGCGAAACTTACAAGAGATACAGAAGAACCACCCGAAGGTGTAACATATTATATGTTAAGAGAATTGGCAGCATTAAAGAAAATCAATCATGTAGGAATCTGTGAGCTATTAAAAGTATCATTATGCGGGAATAAGTTATATACCTTTTTTCCATACGTCGAAATGAATTTACAGCAAATTTTATCCCAAGGTAGTGACTTAAATGATAATGGACAGGTGAAATATGTGGGATTGGCGCGATGTCATGCTCAAAATATTTTAAAACAAGTGTTAGATGCTATATCATTTTGTCATAGTAAAGGAATCGTTCATCGTAATTTAAAACCAAAACATTTACTCATATCACTTGGTCCAGGCGCCTCTCTCGACGAGCAATTGACTACAGCCACAGTCAAAGTTGCTGATTTCGCCTTAACAAGAATGATTGGTTACGTTAATTTAGGGCGTGAACTTACCACTGAGGTGATAACACTATGGTATCGATGCCCAGAAATATTGCTCGGAAAAAGGACTTACGATTCCGCGGTGGATGTGTGGAGCATTGGCTGCATATACGGGGAGATGCTTGAAGGAAAGCCGTTATTTCATGGCTCAAGCGAGATTGACCAATTGTTCCAAATCTTCCGTTTGTTAGGGGTACCGTCTGAATATACCTGGAAGGAAGTCAATTCATTACCAAATTTTGAGATGAGTATATTCCCTAATTGGGACTCTGCGCGGTTACAGAGTCTTGTTCCTAGTGGTACCAGCGACGATCATGATTTGATTTTACACTTTCTTCAATGTGATCCAGCATTACGTATTACCGCGCAAAAGGCATTGAGTCATCGGGTATTCATGAATGACGAAACGTGCATCATGCAGTCGAACGAATCGAGTATTAACACATTCAATCTCCATTTAGATTATTTGTTAGATTTAGAAGACCAAGTTGCAGACAAAAGTTTAAATATTGAATTTCCAGCGTACTATTCCTTTATGTCACACACCTACATCTCGCATCAGTGTCGATCGCTGCTTGTGGAGTGGATGCTATGCTTTTCGTCGGGCAATAGCAACGTGTGCGACAGGACTATATACTTTGCTATGTCACTATTAGATCGTTTTTTTTATTCGGTAGTTTTCAATAATCAACAATTACTACGTCCTACTAAGGCCTACTCGTATATTACAGCCGGCACGAAGGAGTTTTCGTTGGTAAGTGATGAGTCAATAAGCGCTTGTGACCTACTCATGATTGGTGCTACCTGTTTGCATATCGCTAGTAAGTGTGAAGATGTCTCCTATTTGGCACTTGGCTTCATTGTTCAAGAATTAAAAAATTGTGCTGCATATAACGCTAAGAACGGTCCTAGCAATACAGATAACACGGTGTTTGTGGTTATCGAAGAGGTGCTGCTAAACGTGTTAGACTTTGACTTGTACTTGTCCAATGTGTATGATTTCGTTGTTTTTTACAGCCAGATTATGGAAATTGAATTTCATGTACAAAGTAGAACGATCCATTTAGCGCATTATCTAGCAGAGTTAACGCTGTTATACCCAGAGGTTACGTGTGTAAGAATGTCTGTGCTAGCATTAGCAATATGGTCTTACACACTGCAGCTTGAAAAGCATGACCACTGGCCAAATTCTATTGAATATATTCAGTCCAAACTGGGAATTGATGTATTTAGTGCTCAGTTTGGTCTAATAGTGAGGTATATTCAGACCATTCACAGCAATGTCGATCATAATCATATCTCGTTCCGTCGGTATTCCACCGCGCACAAACATGAAGTTGCGTCTATCAAAGCCTTAGATAAAGTTGAAGTGCTGCCTATTCTTACTCGCATATAGTCATCAGTAGTCAGTAGCAGGGATAAAGAAGTAAAAAAAAGATGTATTATTGTAATATACTGTACATTATTAAACGAGTTTGTGTATATAGCTACATTTGTACATTCACGTGATCGGTCTTTTGAGCAATTAATCCTTCTATTAATTGTTGGTCAGTTTATCTACCTCTTAAAAGGCGCTTTTGTTAACTTCGGCTAGTAGGCATGAAACGAACTGTTTCTTATCTATCATGTCACCAATTGGTAGCTTGCATTGAGCAACTCCACCTTCAATCCCAACTGCCAAGAGAGCTGAGGCATATTGCTGTTGGTTCAAGTAGCCCCTATTTGTTATATCGAAAACGGTGAACATGACATCAAGATCTTGCTCGGAAAAGATGGTTACTGGCTGGCCACGCGACTGCATCGCAGATATTTTACTCAATTCAGCAGCTAAGAAACCATTTGGATCTTCAGGTTTTAAATATGCTAATTTTGCTCCTAATATTTCAAACAATCGAATGACCTTGTGCTGGTTCAGGTACTCCATGGCCTCCGCGCGGGGATCGCTTATCGACGCCATTTCTCTCCTAATTATTTCCTATTCACAATATTTCTGTCATTGTTATCGTTTTTTCTCAAATTAAAAACCGGTCCTAACTAGGCCGCAATTTCAACGCTTTCATTTTCTCCGTGTATCGATGCTGCGCCAGCGCGGTTGCAGCACGGCAAAGACGCATCTCTCCTCTTGTACCATCCAAAATAACATTTTCAAAAAGTCAATTCAAAAAAAATATTTCATTGAAAAACAAAGCGGCCCCGACCGTTACAACTTTATTGGAATAAAAAAAATCACCAAAAAAAAAACCAAAAAAACCGACTAGAAACTACATTGTTTCCGTGTTGAGTGCGTCGTTGAAGCGGATTCGGGCGCCACCTACCTAACGAGCATGTCGGTCTTACAGCACTTCGAAGAGTATCAAAAGGCGAGAGTTAAGTTTGTGCAGGCAGTGGCAGAGGCAGCCACTCGACCTCAAAACATCGAAATCATGAATAATGCTGGTGTTATGCAGTTGTTGAAGCCATTGCTACTAGATAATGTACGAGTAAACTCTGTTATCCGTAAATTACGCCAATTGCTAACTGTTACATTTCTTTTATAGGTCCCTAGTATTCAACAAACTGCGGCGTTAGCATTAGGTCGATTGGCCAATTACAGTGAGGATCTAGCCGAAGCTGTTGTTGGTAATGAAATACTTCCTCAACTAGTTTATTCATTATCTGAACAAAATAGATTTTACAAGAAAGCTGCAGCATTTGTATTACGTGCAGTGGCAAAACATTCACCAGATCTAGCGAAGGCAGTAGTTGATTCTAATGCATTACAAACACTTATACCATGTTTAGAGGAGTTTGATCCTACTGTAAAGGAAGCAGCTGCCTGGGCAATTGGCTATATTGCACAGCATACTGCTGAGTTGGCACAACATGTTGTTGATGAGGGAGCTGTACCACTAATGGTATTATGTATTCAAGAACCAGAAATTACATTAAAACGTATATCTGCGTCTAGCATGGGTGATATTTGCAAACATTCTCCTGAGCTCGCTCAAGCAGTTGTTGATGCTGGCGCAGTTGCATATTTAGCTCCATTAATAACTCATCCTGATGGAAAATTAAAAAGACAAGTATGTGCAGCACTTGCTCATATATCAAAGCATTCCGTTGATTTAGCGGAAGTCGTTGTTGAAGCAGAAATTTTCCCTAGAATATTAAGTTGTTTGAAAGATAGCGATATCATGGTACGCAAGAATGCTGCTATGTGTATACGTGAAGTATCAAAACACACACCTGAATTAGCTAAATTAATTGTTAATTCTGGTGGTGCAGCTGCTCTTGTTGATTATGTTAATGAAGCCCAAGGCAATAACAAGTTGCCTGGTATCATGGCTCTTGGTTATATCTCTGCCTTCTCTGAAACTCTTGCTCTTGCTGTTATTGTATCCAAAGGAATTGCACCATTAAAGGATGCATTAGTGAATGAACCAGAAGATCATATTAAAGCAGCATGTGCATGGACATTAGGACAAGTTGGTCGTCATACACCTGATCACGCAAGAGCACTTGCTGAAGGTGATGTATTAAGACATTTATTAGCATGTATGGTACACGAAGAGAGTTCAGAGGATCTTAAGACCAAAGCGAAACGTGCATTAAAAGCTATTTTAGCTAAATGCACTCACTTACCAGCACTTCAACCATTGCTTAGAGACAGTCCAGTCAAGGTACAAAAGTACGTATTACGTCAATTTGCCCAGTTATTACCATCCGATGCGGAAGCTAGACGTGCATTTGTACAATCTGGCGGTTTACAATTTTTACAAGAACTTAATGAAACAGTTGGTGGTAAACTATCCGAATTTATTGTACAGATTAATAATTGCTATCCTCCTGAGGTGGTGGAGTACTACAGCCCTAACTACTCCAAGACATTGTTACAAAAAGTTGATGAGTACCAACCAGTTATGTAAAATAGAGACACCAACTAGTGATGAGGATGATATAAACGAGAACATAATTGTAATATATATTTTAATGAAGTAATATTTTTTTTAAATCATTTTGTCTCTTTTGTTGTACGGTGTGATTACTCTGTCATGCGCACTTACGCCTTCTCTGGTGCGATTACTGAGGCAGTATAGTACGTCGATCCTAAAGAGACACGTCTAGTAGTAATAATTTTTATAGATATACAATAATGATAACAGCGTAATTAGAGCGTGAAGAAAGGAAGGAATATAATGTTGCCATTGATATTACTATATACATGTATATATAAACTGTGTTACAAGCCAGATGAATGTGTGCTGATCTCTATACCACTTTTACGATCTCCATAGAAGAATATAGGTGCCAGGATGAATAGTAAAGTACATGTATGTCTTAATCTCGTGAGTTACATATGCACCGAATGATCGTCCAACAACGCAATTCCAGCCCCTTTCGTGATCTCTATCAAATTTTTTCCTAATAAAATCAGCAATTGTTGCATGCACATCGCCAGATGCAATAGTTAGTGCAAATGCATCACGCGCAGCCTTGATGGCATCCTTTGACCATTCCTCGGACATATCCTCAGCGAATATCTGTGCTGGATGAACTTTCTCGGCTCCTTTACCTCCCGCTTTGCGTTGAACTTTCTCTGCTTCTGCCATAGTTGCTTCTTAGTATCTTCCTACTCAATATACTCTGTTGAGTGAAAAAAGAAGAATAAGTATTATTGTGCAAGTAAATGGATGAGTGAGTGAGTGACTATTTTCGTGAATGAGTGAGTGAGTGAGTAAGTTATTAAGTGAGTGAGTAAGTGAGTAAGTGAGTAACACACCTACTGAGTCGAATTAATTTTTGATCTTGGTGGCAAAATCAAAAAACGCCTAACTTTGACCCGGCCCTAATGAACGCGCTAATCACTCCGTTTGAATACCTCGTTGATGCTACCGAAGAAGGAAACTGCGTCGGCAGTGCAAGAAATGTAACGGAACTATCGCTTAGGATACTCGCGAGACTCCTCAGGGGAGCGTCCCTGGGGAAGTCACACGGCACTCCTTTCCCAGAGGGTAATTCAGTACTCAAACAATGTCACGTACGCATGAGTCACCAATTGCATCAAGCAGCGCAAACAAACGAGAAAATAGATCTAATTCATGAGTATAGATTATAATAGATAGGTAACCGGTACGGTACCGGCGGTAAGAATCGATAACTGTAAAAAATTATAAAAATTTATGAAAAAGTGAATTTTATGAGCAAAATATGAGTGGAATGAGGCGCAGATGAACGAGGAGAAGCGCGCAGAGGACGCCAGTCGGCGAGGCGAGGCCAGCGGGGTCATGTCGGCTTCACTCGGCAAAAGTAATGATGAAGGAAGTAGTGAATTAAACGCTTCATTTTTATCTTCATTAAAATCGTCAGATTTAGATAATGCGATAGTTTCCCTGCAGAAATCGCTGCGGTATCGCAAAGAAAATAACAAGAAACGGACGGATAAACTAGCAAAAAGTAGGCAGTATAGTGAAACATTAGATCCCTACAAAATGCAGAATAGTCAAGTGTTGTCATACCACCATGATGAAAAGGAGGCAGATTTAATGATCGAAAAGTTCTTTAAAGGCGAGCACTTCCATGATAAAAGTAAGATTGAAAAGGATGATTTAGAGCTAGAAAGTAAAATGTATCAAGATGTAGCAAATGTATTTATAGGAAGTGATGTAATGGCAACAGACTACAGGAGGCATCACATAGGTGAAGTACATATACCAGAAGAGACAATAGAACAGAAAAAGTATAACAAAGATAGGCAAGATTATACTATTCATATGTCTGACAAAACCAAGATATTCGCATCATTAGCCTCATGGCGCAACGAAGTAGCCTTGCTTCGCGATGTCATTAATGATAATGAGGAAGAGGTTGCTAGTATCCAAAAAAATGTAGAATTGTATAAAAATGATCATGATTTTGAATGGCAAGTAGAGAAGCAACGCCGAGCAAAAGAACTCAAAGCAAAAGCACTAGTCGATCGAGAGAAACTAGAATTTTTATTGGATAGATATAATAGTTTCTTACGCATTGTCCGAGAAAAATATCCCGAATCAAGTTCAGAAATTGTAGTAGAAAACACTGAAATTAATAGCAAAGCAAGTATACAGATAACTGCGGAAGGCGATGGACCTATTATTGATTTAGATCAAGGAAAAGTTTATGGTTGGATTATCGGGAGAGTAAGTGAAGATAAGAATGATGATGGAGAGTACAAGATTACCAATGTTGTATTTGGACAGTTTACACGAGAAATCACTCCTCCAAGCGACGGTTACATCTTCGTTGGTAAGAATTTTGATAGAAATCTTTTAGACTCTGAATTAATGGCAGAACTAAGTGGTAATATCAAGACAAAGCAAAGTATCTCGTCACCTCCTGGCTCTCGAGGTGGTCAACGGTCATCTGCAGGATCGCCTCCTGGCTCTCGAGGTGGTCAACGGCCATCTGTAGGATCACCACCTGGCTCTCGAGGTGGTCAACGTCCATCTGTGGGGTCACCTCCTGGCTCTCGAGGTG
>JACCDO010012495.1_pt1 | contig 25566 bp, 18 predicted proteins | sample 7446101 | NCBI WGS metagenome assembly JACCDO01 (sample SAMN15323440, study PRJNA562643) | freshwater metagenome | isolation source: river surface water | place: USA:Blue River Watershed | collected 2017-08-16 | reverse complement strand
TTGACATTGTTTCTTAAGAAATGCAAGATGTACGTATTAGATCAATCACTCCTCGATGTAATTGGGCTTTACATGAAGTAAATAATCATTCAATACAATCAGTCAAAAATAATGAGATACTGTATTCAGCTGGAAATAGACTTTGTTTATATGATGATAATTTGCAGCAGACTATGTACTTAGGAAGTGGTATATCTGTAATACATAGCTTTGTTGTAAGCAGTGATAATAAATATGTTGGCGTATCTGCAAGTTTAGTTGGTGCTCAAAATAAAAACAATATAACAATATTAGTTTATGATTTAATGGCATCAAATTCATCATTTACCAAATCTTCTAAGATTACACATACTTGTGAAGGTATTGAACACGCTAGTAGAGAATGTAAAGCAACTTGTATTGCATTTAGTTCTGATTCGGCATTATTAGCTTTTTCTACAAATCACATTGAAATTGGTGTTTTAATATATGATAGAGTATTAGAGAGTAAAATTCATCAAATATCAACGGATAAATCATTAATAATGGAATTATCATTTCATCCAAAAGACTCTTCAAGAATAGTTACTATAGGAACAAAAAATCATTTTCATTTTTGGCGATGTACTTCCAAAACTACATTTTCATCGACAATAAATGGTATACATCATAATAATCATCAAATTAAAGGAATTGTTACTTTTAATTGTCATCATTGGATTTCAGACAGTCATATTGTAGTCGGTTCTAATAGTGGCTTTATTGCATTGATTCAAGGTTCTGATTTACAACATAAAATTCAATATCCTTTTGGTTCACCCGACCAGACAAATAAATGTGATGTTCCAGTATGTTATCTTTCAAGTAGAGACGATATTGTAATTGTAGGTTCTTCGCAAAATCACTTTGCATTATATGAAGTAAAAAAAGTTGGTGCATCTGGATCTCATGGTGTTTCAGCTATGTTAGTACATTTAGTTAGAATTAAAATTAATGAAATAAATAATATATTAGGAATACAATGGAGATTAAAATCTAATGCCGCTATATTTGAAGCATATGTCCCATGTAAGCATAGTTTATATTTAATTGATTTTCGTGGTAATGATTATCGTAGTGTCATGGGTAATGAAACAACAGATAATAAAACATTACATAATATTGAAAGTGTATGTGAATGGACAACATTGAGACCAACAAAAACGATCCGTACATTTCATTGTGGCAGTGTCAATAATTTGTCTATTGCACAACGTAAAAGTCAATTTGCTACTTACTCAAATGATGATAAAATGTTACATATTTGGGATTGTAATCGCAGTGTTAGTGTCACTAGTCATAATTTTAAAAACGAAAGATTAGATCTAATACCAACATATATTGATTTACATCCTACTGGTAATACGATATTGATTGCTAGTGATGAAAATGTAAGAGAATGTATAATATCAGAAAACAAAATCGATGAATTAAAAGTTATACCGACTAAAACTGCTTTTACTACAAGTAATGGTACTCCATATGTGAATAATTTGCCTGTAACACTAGCAAAATATTCAAATGGTGGAAATTTGATTGCTATTGTAACTGGAAAATTTGCTCAGATATACAATATGTTACAATTAGATTATGATGTGTTAGATTCTAATGGAACTCCACGTAGAGTTATGGTTTTAGGTGATCATACATCTAATATAACTGATTTATGTTTCAGTAGTGATGATCAGTTTATATTTACTACTTCTAATGATGGTTATGTTTTTAGTTGGAAACTTTATGATTCTGTTCGTAACAGTGAATATTTTGTTAAAGGTATTCCTGCGCAGTCAATATGTATAAGTCCACTACAAGATAGTAAACGTAATATTGTTGCTTATTATGAAAGTATAGATGTAAATATTCATAGAAAGCAACAACCAGGTAAACGCGGTAGATTACATAGTATATTACCTGGAAGTAGTCAAAAAGAATCGTCGACAATTTCAAATGATCCAGATATAACAAGCGCTGTAGCAAGAGCTTTAGAAAGTCAGAAACAGATATATACTAATGAAGAAGTTAAAAGTGTAGATACTGAGCAAGTTGCTTCAAATGAGTTGTCAGTTAAAAGTAAACACTTTTTAGTCGTATGGCAAGGTAATTTATCTATTAATGGTAAAGTTATATGCCTAGAAGCACCTATTTCATCTATTTCCCTTGGACTATCTGAAAGTGGACCAGATCGCTCGGAAATATGTATGATTGGATATACAGATGGTCGTATATTAATATCAATATTGCCATTTCCATTAAAAGTTGTTTCAAATAATCTTTTAAATACAAGACATGATTATTTAAATGAAACTTTATGTAAAATATTACCATTACATTCGTCAAACATAATTAGTACTAAAATCAGTCCAAGTGGTGCATGGTTGATATCATGTAGTCAAGATGGATCAATTTATTTAATGTCAACAAGTAATAGAGTAAAAGAAATTGGAGATATTGCGGAATATAATAATATTTTAGATAATCATTATTTTAGTATGCAAAAAGAGTATTTACTAGAATTACGGCATAAAGTTGATGGATTTGATCACAAATTAGATGATGTTAATCGTGAGCATGATCGTAGTATAAGTAAAGCTAATAAAATAAGTTTAAATACAATTAATGAATTAGAAGCAAAAATGGTTCGTGAAGTTAAGAAAAGGGATGAAATTATACTGCGACTACGTGAAGATTATATTAAAGATACAAAGAAATTACGTGAGGATTTAGTTCAACAAGAAACAAAATATAAACGTGAAATATCTGAATTAGAAGTATATTATGAAAGAAAATTGACCCAAGAATCTTTATATGTTGAGAAGATGCGTCAAGCGTATGAAGAATTTGTATTGAATTCGAAAATGGACTTTGTTGATTTTCAACGTAAATCAGAACTAAAAGAATCAAAAATGTTAAATGAAAAAACTTCAATCTTATCTGATGCCGAAAAACAAAAAGGTGCAATTTTGCAGTATGTTGAATATGTTAATAATCGCCATAGTGAGATCTTAAGAGAATTAGAAGCGGCTCAAGTTATTGAAAGAGAAAAATTAAAAGAAGAATTAGATCAAGCGGCTAGTATTGCTGATTCTTTACAACGAAATAATAGAGAGGAAATTGCTAAATATTCTAGGCAAATTCATAATTTAAATATTAATGTTGCAGCTAATGAAAATGAGATAATGAGATTAAAGTCTGATTTAGATTGGGCCAATAATAGAATTCAAAAGTTGGAATTAACTTTACAGCAAGTAACAAATGATTTAAAATTACGTACAGAAGCTTTTGATAAAAGTGAATTTAAGATAGGCGAACAACAACAATATATTCACGAATTAGAACGGATACGTAAAGCATTAACAACACAACTACACACATTGCGTCAAGAATTAAATCCAAAGGAGGAAAAGTTAATGCAAGTCAGTGAAAAGGTTTATGAAATGGATCGTGAATATGAAAATTTACTTCACTCAATATCCCAAAAAGAGGCAAAAATTACACAACAAACATCACACTTACATTTACTTCAAAAACAAGTTCGTGAATTACGCCATATAGCTGCAAGAAAAGATGGTGCATTGAAAAGGGCATCCAAATTATTAGATGAGTATGAATTTTCATTACAAGAAGCACGTTTTAATTCTTATAAGAAAACTATTGTTATTGATGGAGAAGAAAAAGAAATGAAGAAAAAGAAAAATGAATTAGTTGAAATAATTGCAAAGAATGAAAATATGGAAGTTTCCTTAAAACGTTTACATGATATATTACATCCTTATAGTAAGAATGACGGATCTGATTATGATATAGAAAAAGAATCAGCAGATGCTACAATTGAACGAGAAAGACATATGCAATTGTTACATAAGAATATTGATGGATTAAAATCTAACTTAGATTTAACCACAACTGTTTCAACAATGAAGATGACAAATCAAATACATGATAATACAACATTATTGCAAGAAGTCAATAGTATGAGACATGAGATTAGAACTTTATTTATGGAAAATCAACGATTAAATGCTAAAATAAAATTAATGAATATTAAGAAGAAAGATAAAAATGAGGATGATATTAAGGACAACATTAGTAATTATCCTACTCCTAAAGAAATTATATCACCGACAAATATATCTACAAAAACATTAAATGCATATATTGATTATGTTGGTAATAGTAGCCATGCATCATTTAGTGATTCCCGTAGTCTATATGATGGCGATATCAATGATGAAATACCGTCTACACCATTAACTAATAATGCTTATAATGCTATTGAAAGTGGCATTGAACATCTTGTAGGAAATAATGATTCTTCAGCCGAGGAAAAAATTTCTCAATTATTTGCAATGAATATGAATATTATTGAACAGGATCATGAAAGAAAACAAAATTCAGCAAGTCTGAATGTAGAGCGTGCAAATTCAACTAACTCAAGAAATTCATCTTTGAAACTCTCTGAATCGAATGAGACGTTACAATTTTATCAACAAAAGCATAAAGAAATAATAAGTAAAACTGCTACCAATAATATTATTAATAATGATAGTAATGTTAAAAGGAATAAGAAAAATTTTCCAAATAAAGCTGTTAAAAAAGAATTAGCGGGTAAAACATTTTTGCCATCATTAGACTTGAAGTAATTAAACTTAATATATTTTTTGTATTTAATAAAAAATATGTAATATATATGTAATCGAATAACATTATTCACAAGGTAAACATAAATCTTCATTATCAAGAGTTAAATCTATAATATTATTATCTTTATTTGTTTCATTTTTCTTATTGCTTTTAGATTTATTTGTTATTATATTTATTTCATTATTGGGATCAATTCTTTGTCTTTTCCTTTGTTTGTTTTCGTTGTTATTAGGTGCATTTATAGTAATATCAACAGATTTGTTTTCTTGCTTTTGACTTTTATTATCACGTTTAATATCACAATAAATACAGGATATATTACTATCTGTATTAATTTCACCACATAGATCACATTCCCACATAATGTCTAAAGGAACGGATAAGGATGTTTGATTGTTTTCTATAGTGCCCACTTTATTATCGTTTGAATTTGTTTCATCATTAGATGGACACCATAAATTATCTTTATTTCTTCTTTCTGCTGCATTTGCCATATTTATCTTTAATTGTTCTTTGCTCAATTTAATGCCAACCATTGAACCACCTAATGTATTCCCGCTATTCTTCATTATCGAATTTGTTTTACTACGTTTAATTGCCGCTTCTTTAATTTTCTTTTTCACGTCTTCACTAATTACAGTTGAAGAACTAGATGAAGATGATGTAATGATTGGACCATTTTTTATAACCTTCGTTGATAATTCGTCTAATAAAGTATAAAAAGCCGCGCTGTGATTTCCATGATTGTTATGGCATAATTCGTGAAGCATAGTATGTAAAATTGTATCATAATCAAGAAAAATATTTTCATCTGTTGGCGAACGCAATCGGATAAATATTTTTTGACCGTGATTCATATTAAGACCATATATAGCTTTATTTTTAGGATAAAATTCAGATAATATTCCAACTTTCCAATTATAATAATCCATAATTCCTAAAACATTAGAGGCTAAACGAGCTAATAATTCTGTCGCTTGTTTAGCATTTGGTTTAGTTTTTAATGATTTAACTTCATTAAAGTGGTTATTATTTCTACTATGTGACATCGTTATCAATATATCCGCTACTTTATTATGTCGATAGAGATGTTCAGATGTCCATGCCTCATGGAAGTCAGTTTATGAATTTTTAAAATCAGAAGGAAATTTACAATTTTATCAGTCAGATATCAGAATTTCCCGGAACTAATTATTCATATTTAGAATTAACATCAATAGAAGAAAAAATTATATATTTACAATGATTAGTATCTACACATAACATAATATAATATTATATATCTTCCGTTCCAACTTGTCTTGATTTATTATATTTCATATCACGATATTGATTAAATTTATCTAATTGAAAAATACAAGAATCTTTTTCTAGTAATGATTTACTTCCTTCTGTATCAACTGTATCAGTCTCTGTACATTCGGTTATACTAGTTACTCCTTCAAATTGAATAGAATTATTATCATTATTATCAATATCATTATCATCTTCACCATTGTTATCATTATCAACAACCATATCATGATCGCCATTAATTTCAATACTATCAGTACCTCCTTTTTCTTGCAAAAGTTTTAACCTAATTGCATTTGCTTCTTGAATATTAATACAACATGAACCACATACCTTTTTTGCACTAGCACAACCATCACATAATGATCGATATGCTTTTGTTATTCTTTTTTGTTTACAATCTGCACAAGTCCCTGGAGTTTTTAGTGGTTTATATTTATCATATCTAAAACGCCATTGAACTTTTTCGCGACATCTATCACAAACACCTTCGCACATTAAACGTTGAATTGATGCCTCTTTCTTTAATTCACCATTTGTTAACTTTATATCACGATTACGAATAAACTTCTTTTTTTGTGCTGCTTTCGTAAAACCTTCACTACTTTTACCAGCCATTTAATTAATGTTATATTATACACTATACCAAAAAATCAAAACCAATCCAACAAGGCAATGGAATCAGCCAAGGTATATGTTTTTTTTTAGCGATATGAATCCCATACCCTAACTATCCGGAAACTAATTATAATTTTAATAATTAAATTTAATACATTTTAAACAATATATATTAGAACAATATTTTATTTTGGTTCATTAACAAATTCATATTTCGTATCTGATTGATTTGTATTACTATTGGATACTTTAGGAACAAATGAATTAGCCATTTTTTTTGTTGATAATACATGTTTACGAAATTCACTCATTGATTTAATAGGTGATTCACCATCAATCAAACTATCACCACCATTTAACATAATATTAGATGTTTGATGTGAATTATATGTTAATGAGTCAAATGATCCTCCTGTTTGTAATGATTCTTTTGCGTCTGTTGGTGATATTCTAGATTTCCTACAAAAATAAATGATATATAAGGTTTTTTAATTTTTATAGATAGGATAAAAATATTACATTGATTTAAATGAGTATATGGATAATAATAATAATAATAATAAAATAAAATGATAGGATAGTATAAAAATAAAATGATAGGATAGTATAAAATAAATAGAAATGAAAAAAACGTACCCGTCTTTATTACTAGTTAGTGGTTTTATTTGTCTCCTTCGTAAATTTGATCCAATTTTGCAATGTCGATTAAAATGTTGTTTCATTTCATCTAAATCTATTACAGGTGGTACAGTTTTCAAGCGATGAATCAATAATTTATTCTCGAAATTTATTCTATCAACTTCTACTTTACTAAATGATCTACTTTCTGGTTTTAAATGTTTAGGTTGTGATCTTGTTTCAGACATAATTTTAGTCATTCGTTCCATAAGTTTTTTATTCTCCTTTGCTATAGATTGTTGACGGTCATCAATTAATTGTTGCTTTTTAGGACGTGAAGCCAAATGTTTTAATCCAAGTGACTTTGGTGTTGTGGTACTATAATAATATTATATATATTGATTAGTTATAAGAAAGATTGGTTCAATTTTAATGAATTCATACTCAATACTTGTTTGCATACTTCTTATCCTTGCAAGATGACGCTTATGTTCTTCCATCTGACGAGTTGCACTAATTATATCCATTTCTAATAATTAATTTATTGCTGCTAATATTAATCGCAAAGTATGATAAACAGTAAGTGGACGCTAAACCGAGCCGTTGAAAATTAGTATATAATTTTTTTTCAAGGAAATTTCAATCTTAGGGTTATAAGTTTAAGTTTAACAGTTAAATTACAATAGTATATATAGTCTCTATATAAAAATCATGAGTTTACTTATCATTAATTCCAAGTCCAAAAAGTTTTTTGCCAAGTAAATTCATTTCATTGTCATTATTAGGGAATAATTCACATTGTGCAACATGTTGCATCAATGAATCAACTAAAACTAATGCTACCATGGCTTCAACCATAGGTACAGCTCTTGGTAATACACATGGATCATGTCGTCCTTTGCCACGAATTGTTGTTTCTTCTCCTGTTCTAGTAACTGTGTTTTGTTCTTTACCAATTGTTGACGTAGGTTTAAAGGCAACTCTTATTACTATATTTTCACCATTTGATATACCTCCTTGTACTCCACCACTTCTATTAGTTCGAGTTCTAGTACGACCTATTAAATAAAAAATTAAAATAAAATAGAATAAAATTAATATGTATATATATACCATCATTATCAACATAAAATTCATCATTATGATCATAACCACTTAATAAAGTTCCACCAAAACCAGAACCAATTTCAAATCCTTTAGATGCTGGTAGTGACATACAAGCTTTTGCTAATTCTGCTTCTAATTTATCAAATACAGGTGAACCAAGACCACTTGGTACATTACGTGCGACAACTTCAACAACACCACCAATACTATTACCAGTACGTCTAATTTCATCAATACGCTCTATCATTTTATTTGCAATAATAGGATCTGGGCAACGAGCAATATTAGCTTCCACCATTTCTTCTGTTACTTTATCATGATCAACATTTACTAATTCAATATCTTGAACTTTTGATACATAACCAACAATTTCAACACCAGAATATAATTTTAAAATCTTTTTTGCAACAGCACCAGCTGCAACTCTACCTATTGTCTCTCTAGCAGATGACCTACCACCACCTGCAACTGCTCTAACACCATATTTTGCGTCATATGTTGCATCAGCATGTGATGGTCTATATTTAGCACTCATTTCATCATAATCTTTACTCCTCTGATCTTTATTTCTAACAACAATTGCAATTGGGGTACCTAATGTAATATCATTATATGTACCACTCATAATTTCAGCAATATCATCTTCATCACGTGGTGTTGTTAATCTAGATTGTCCTGGTTTTCTTCTATTTAATTCACCTTGTATATCAATAACAGATAATGGTATTCTAGGTGGACATCCATCAATAATTACACCTACTCCAGTACCATGTGACTCACCAAATGTTGAAATGCGAAATATTTTACCTTGAACATTACCTGTACCCATATATAATTTATTGTTATTGGTATTACGATTATGAATTAAATTTTGAAATGCATTGTATTGATTTATTAATGTCAAGAGCAATAATAAAATTAATGGTATCATTATCTAATGCAGACACACTATCAGAAAATAAATGATTTTCAATGTCAAGATGATGTCGTCACGTTTTTGCAATTGCGTTTCCGATTTTGACCGTCATTTAGAAAATTGCCCGGCCCACATCGAAAGAATTTGTTACAAGACATTTCATTTAAAGAAATAAGATTAGAAGAGTAGAATAATAAGTACGCAGAATCTTTACGATGTGAATTGATTGGGTAGTTTTGTCTTTTTTTCAAACCCCAACCTAGGGCCGTGCAACCGGCCCACCAATCGAGCACGCACTGACGATTGACAAGAAAGAACCTAAGATGACCAGGACGGTTACTATCCTTGCTTTATTACTGCTACTGGTGCATGTTCAGGTATGAAACCAAATAATAATTTGAACTGTGATTTCATTGTTTGATTTCAAGTTCATGGCTATAATTCATTCTGTTGGTTGCAGATTATGCAGTTGCAGATGTTCTATGCTTTATTGTGTAATTATGGGAAACCATACTACATACAAATTCACATCAAATTATTAAATTACTATACTTTTATCTAATTACTATTAATATCTATAGTCGTTTCTACTATCTAGTAGACTAGCACAAAAACCATTCGATACCTCATTAGAATCTTGTAGACGTAATAATAAAGATGAAAAACGTAAAAGAAATAGAGATTATGCTCGTAAATTTCAATCAAAAACGGGTGGAAGTCGACGTAAAGTTGTTGTAGAAGAAAAAAGAGCAGTTGTTGCTAGTAGTGAAGAGAAATTTCAAGCTCAAGTATTTAAACATACTACAGATGATGATATGCCTGCCTATACTGGATTTGATTTTACTGCATAAATATTTATAGTTATTTGGTAAATCTTGTATAAATAATATATTGTCTTTATATACCTTTACAAAAATAACTAATATTAACATATATTACGTAATTATTTACGATATATATATTGGATTAAATAATCTTGATTTATTGTTAAATTTAACCAGTTCTTGCTGCTTGTAAAAGTTTTTCCATTTTATCAACTTGCAATTGAATTGGATCATGTGGTATAATTTCACCTTCTTCATTTTTTGGTGCATGACTTTGTCTCAAGTTAGGAGATAATTTTAAAGAATTTACACCACCACGGTCATCTCCAACGATAATAATTGGTTCAAGTGAATTAAATGCTACATGTGTTAATTTAGCACGTTTCACTACTTTTTGTTCACAAATTGGTTCATGTTTATTTTCAGCTAAATCAAATACATGAACTTTACCATCACTAGTGACAGCAGCAAATACAGTAGATGAATATGGTGCCCATGCAATATCACCGACAGCATTACCTAAATCAAATGATAATATTGGTTGAGCAGAATTATGATCCCATATTTTTACTGTCCAATCAGCTGAGCATGATATAAATACACGAGGATGAAATGGGTTCCATTTTAATGCATATACTGCCATATGATGTCCCTGATATGTTTCTAAATATTGACCACTATATGCTTTTGAACATTTATGTATTTTACCTTCTTCCGTACCAACAATAAATAAATGATCAGAATGACGATTAAAATCAAAACAACATCCACCTGCTAAACCTGATAAATTAACTTCTTCTGGATCATCACGATTAGCAGCTACTAATTTTAATTGCATTACAGGTTCCATTTTTAATTCATTTTTACTCATAATCCAAGATGCAACTTGACCATCTGATGATACCGAATAAAAATTTAATTCTTTAGCTAAATCTTCTTCTTGCCAATGTACTTGCCATACTGGATCAGTATGCTTACCTGTACGTATTGATGATGAATAAATTGGACGATTTAATTTACTTCTTACGTCAAATACCATTACAGTACCATCATAACATCCAACTGCTAAAAGTGAATGATGATGACGATGAAAATCTAAACACATAACACCAGATTCAGTAGAAAATATATATTCAGGATGTGATGTATTTTTTAATGAAAAACAGCATACCATACCAGATCCTTGACGCATAAAATCATAACTACCATATGCTACAGCAAATAAATCAGGATAATTTGGATTCCAACATAAAGTTGTAACTTGTTTACGTTTTGTTCTTTCTGTACTAAAACGCCATAATGGTAATAAACTACCTTCACCATTACGATAAAAATCTGATGCATCTTCCCAATATTTAAAATCTTGAAATATTTCATCTTCAGCATTTTGATTAACCATACGTTCTAATATTTTTAATGCATTACTCATTTTTTGACTATGAACCATATCATCTTCTTTGGTATTTTCTTTTTTCACTTCTTCTGGTCCATGTCCAGTTAATTTACGTTTTTCTGCATTCTTAATAAGTTCTTCTTCATGTAATTGTTTTTTATAATCAGCCATATATGCATCATATATATCCCATTGTGTTACTGTAGCAAAAAATTGAACTACAGGTGGTGGTTCAGTAGCAACACCACGATTTCTTAAACTATTGTTAAATGTTTGAGCAGCTCTTTCACTATAATTAAATTGATTTTTTCCTGTTTTAGGTGCTTCAGCTTCCATATCTTCTTCACCAGCTTCTAATGCTTCTTGTGCTGCTTCTTTTCTTAATCTGTCAGTTTCCATTAATTTTGCTTCCTCAAATTGCTTTTGTTGTTGTGCATCATCTGATTCTATGTGTAAAGATGCACCATCCATTTGAAAATGAAATACTAAATGATCCATTGGTCCTTCAGGATCTTGTTTATATGATTTTTCCTTATAATTATATCTTGTAGTATTATTAGGAACATTTGGATCATTTGCTGTTAATACTCTAGTTTGTTCATCATTTAATTCATGGTCAGTTAATACTAATTGATTATCTGGTTTAATAATACGTTTTATAGGTTCTCTAATATAATCATCTTCATCAGAAGTTAAAGGAATTGCTTGAACTTCCTCCTTTTCTTTCTTCTTTGATTTAGTGTCTTTCGCACCTTTTAAACCTGGCTTTGGACCCATTCCTATAAGGATCCTTTGCTTTTTGTCTGTTTTATTTTTTCGTTCAAAAACGACCTCGATACCCTAACTATTAGTAACTAATAATAGTTTACAAGAATTAGTAAAATTAATTATTTCCCAGGCATACGTTATTAGTTTTGATAAAATTAATTAATATTAACTACTTTCATTAATGGTAATAGTACACTCGTAAAAAAGAAATATAATATTGATTTGTATATTGTTAACTTAATTGAACCGTACTAACTAAGTGTATTGATCTAAGTAGACTAATTGCTATAAATCCTTAGTTGCTAAAAATGGAAATTTATTAAATAAATCCCTAAAAAAATCGCCAAATCTCCTCTCAAATTTCATCATTCACAGTCAAATGATGCCATTAGGTGAGGTTAAAGAGCGTGAGCCTGTTGCTCCAAAAGGGATGACAATATCTGTTGGAAAAAGTGGATTTCCATCATATCCAAAAGCGACATCGAATGTTGTTGTTGGTAGTGGTGGTGCTATGAAAAATGTAGTTGTTCAAGAACCAAAACAAAAATTTGAATCTAAAGTAAAAACAGAAAAGCAAGAAATATTAACTGATATGAAAGATATTAAAGAAAGTGATTTAAAATCATTAATGAGAGATAATAATAATGAAATATTAGAAGAAATTTCGTCAATATTATCCCCTGAAATGATACAATTTTTAACTAATCGTGAATTAAAGAAACATCAAGAAGGAACAAAGCAAAAGAATGTAGCGCATAATGAAAATACGAGTGATAAAAAAAATAATAATAGCATTCTATCTAACCGGTTTGATTTAAATGGAAATTTAATTATATTAAATCAAGATGTACTGATACAAAATATTCAAGAAAGTTTAAAAAATAATTCATTATTAACAAATATATCTACCATAGAGCTTCAAAATGCATCTTTATATATATATGAACAAGTTTTATCAGTAGGGTATATTTCATATAATGTATGTATTGAAAATGAACCAGAATTATATGGGCATCAAGAAAATCCTGATTTACCTGGTTATACCTGGGATGATATTATTGAATTATATAGGTCTGAAGTTCCTATGCAAAGGTCTATTTCATTACGTATTATTAATGGAATATTAAATATTAGAGATTTGTTTAGTATTACGGAATGTGTAGGTTATGATATTAATAGAAATTTTCATACAATATATAATAATTTATTAAGTCATTTACGTGGTATTAATAATTTTGAATTTTCAAGCAATTTATATACAAAGAAACTAAGAAGATTAATAACATATGTGTTATTAAAACATTTTTCAAGTGATTTACCAACAACATTACCAACATTAATATTATGGGGTTTAACAATAAAATCAATTACATTAACAAATATTAAGTTAAATACTATTAAAATGTTGCATCATTTTTTATCATGTCAAATAGAGGAACAAATAAATTTAAATTTATATAATTATTATGATCATTTATATATATCATTGCCAAAATTAGTAGCTCCACATTCTAGAAGACCAGAAATATCTTATGAGGAATTATATCAAGATAGTATAAGTTCAATTAATAATATTAATGACGATGAAAATAACATAAGTGGTGATAACACAAGTGGTGATCTAAATCATGAATTGCTTGCATATAACTGTCGTCATAATCGTATTGATACATTTGTTCACGAAAGTGATGTTATTGAACGTATTACAATTATATTAAATGATATTCTAAAATATATATTAACCGTATCAAATAAAATATTACTAATTGATAATGAAATGAATATGACATTGAATATTGTTATATATATATTACAAATATATAGATTTTGTGTACGTTTAGGTGATGATGCAACTGTACAAAAAATTCTTCATTGTATCAGAGTTGAATCATCGAAATATATATTACTTTTTATAAATGAAATGCACACTAATGATAATAATTCATATAGTTTCGTTGATCTTATATTAAAATCAAATTTATTTGTACAATTTGAATGTAATTGGTGGCATTTGATTATTGAAGGATGTAAACGTGATAGCACATTTGTAGCATGGTTATGGAATACAGACGTAATAAAAAAATATCAATGGATAAAAATAATAAATGAATTATGTCAGCAAAACAGTACTATGGATTTATATACATGGTTAATTCGTTTCTTTAGAATAAGCGTTCTAAATAAATGTGGCCATGATACTGTTTTAAATATAATTATGAATTCAACATTTATATCCCAATTAGAAATACATGATAGTATATTATGGGCTATAGATAGCAATTATGGAGGTGAATTACTTTTTTTATTGATGGAAATATATCATTTCTCGTATAAAAATTGTATTGGAGATATGTTTCCATTTATCATACGATGTCACTCATTAGTAACTACTTTATTTGATATGATGCAGAACAATAAATTAACAAAAAACCATGTTGTTGCATGTATGCATTTTATTGCAACAATATTAGAATCTGATATATTTTCAAATTCAGTTGATGAGAATCTTAAGAATATTTATGATATTTACAATAATAATTTAACAAGATTAGTTGAATTTTTATTGAAAAATCAAGAATTAATAGATGAAATATGTAATTATGAATCAATTGATGAGATGTCTATTATACAGTTTAAAATTGCATATAATCGTTGTCTAGCAATATATTTTACAAATCATGAATTGAATATATCAAAAAAATTATATTATGAAAAATATGAAAATATTGTTACAATTTTAGAATCAATTTTACCTAATTTAAGTATATATAATGCAGCTCGTGTTATACCAGTATGTGAAGGTTTACAAATGTGGAAATTATATCATTTAAATAGTATTTATTCATTATCAAAATTAAATTTATTACATCAATTATATGATAATAAATTATTTAATGTTACGCATAATGTATGGATAAATCATGTGTTACAATCAATAGAATCGTTTGGTAATAATATGGAACATGTTATTTATATACTATTAAAAGAATTATTAATGAATGAAACGATAAATAATTATATTTTTGAACGAATTTCAAATAATTTAACAATAGATATGAATCATCAATACATTAATTTGACTATAAATGAAATATTTAAAACAATATATACTCTTAAATATGATCAAGTTAAATTTAATAAAAATTTACCATTGCTAAACACAGAATGGATATTTCAACAGTTATATAAATTAGATGGTGAATCATTTCAATATTTGTTACAATTGTTAATTAAAATAATTGATAATAATAATTGTAATATTGATAGTAGTATTTTATTATATAATTTATTAGTATTAGTTCAAGATGAACACTCATTTCGTTGGTATATAAATATTATTGAACCAATATCAAATGATAATGCTAATATGTTTTTAGCCTACGAACCAAATAATAATGCAGTGCAATTGTATTACAATTCATTATTAAGTTTAATTAAACTTAATTATTGTAATTGGAAACTTGTTGAAAATTTTTTAAATTATTGTGATATAAAATGGCGTAAAGAAAATATAATACAACGTAAATCTAATAAAAAATATAGAGAATTTATAATGAATATTATGGATGCTATATCACGTCAATCAATAGATCCTTTATTACATAGTTTAGTTGGAATATATTTAATAAGCCCATTATTTCCTGTCACTATTCGATTTATTATATGGAAAGAATTAAGTCATTTAAGAATTATTCATGTACTTGAGAGCAATGCTACAATTAAATTATTGCCATTATATTTAATATCATATCATCCATGGAATACAAGTAATTCTTTATATTTTGATTTTTATGATACAATTATAACTGGTATTACAAATGGTATAAGTAGAGGTAATGATATTAAATCATCAATTATAATTACTTTAGGTATTTTTGAAATAACCAAATTTATATATAACAATAATGATAATGAATTAATATCTGATATATTTATGAATAATATGAAGTATCCTGATTGGTTATTTAAAAAAATTTTGTCATTATTATATATCGCAGACAAATGGAATAGCATGTTAATTACTACAACTGCTACAACATTATCTAATGAAAATTGGGATCTTTTATGTAATAATATACATGAAATATTATGTTATAATATTGAAATATTTTCAGAAGATATAGTATTACAAATACAAAAAAAATTAAGTACTACAGTTGATATAATTTCATTATATAATTTATACAGAGCACATTAATGTTTAGATCTTAATAAATTTAATTTTTTTCTTGTACTATATAATGTTGATTCAATTCCTTTTGATGAATTTTTATCACTATTATTTGAAATATTATATAATGAATCAAATACAGATTTTGCATTAACAGATGAAGGTATAATGCGAGCCAAAAAATTATCTATTTCATTTTCACATAATCTTCGATTACTATATTGACTTAACGATAGATCAAAGTCAGTTATTTTATTCATATTATTATTTTCAGATGATACTGATATATCTTTTTCTTCTTGTTGCTTAGGTTGTTGTTGTTGTTGTTGTTGTTGTGTTGGTATCTGATTATGTATTTTATTCATCATATGAATTTTTTCTTGTAAATTATATATAATTGCTTTATATTCTAATGATTCATTAATAGTTTTCTCATAATCATTCCTTAAATTATTTAATTCTGATGTTAATGTATTTACTTGTGTTACTAATTGATCTCTTTGTGATTCTAAAATAGTATTAAATTTTTTTAATGATATAATTGAATTTAGGCTATCTTTTTCAGCATTTAATTTAACATTTGTTAATAAATCTTGTACTGATTCTTTTGAATTTAATAAAATATTAATTTGTGCATCTTTATCTGCTAATTCTATTTTAAATTTTGATATCTGATCTTTGGCTATTATTAATTCATCTTCTGCAGCATTATTTCGTATTCTTAATGCAGTTAATTCAGTTGTCCAATTTTCTTCACATAATTTAAATTCTTTTTCATATTCAATTCTTTCTTTCGCACGGACTCTTGTTTGTGCTCTTAATATTCGTATTTCATTATACAATTTTCCAAGATGTTCATTTGTTGATTTTTCGTCAAGTAGTTTTTCATCATGTTCATTATCTTCATTACTATCATTAATATTATCTTTCTTATTCGGTGCAATAGTTACATTATTATTTTCATCACAAATAATACTTTTAGATAAATTAATACTTGAATCATTCATCATAGCATCAACTTTTTGTGGCATCATATCTTCTTTACTTACTGTATTATCAATAGCTCGTTTGGATGTTGTAATATCAATAATTTTTGGTGTTTTAATTGGTTTGACAATTATATTTTTAGTATTTTCAATACTTGTTATACTTATATTACTATCGTTTGATGGGCTACTCGATTCATTACTTAATTTACTAGCTGATAATTCTGGAACAGATAAATCAAATGTCTCCCGTGGAGGTTTAGGTGGGGTACTCATTTTGTGTTTTTTATCTGTTTGTAGTTTTTTGGCGATGAATTTTTCTTCAACGGAAATTCCGCAAATTTAATTAAGAGAAATATGTTCATTTCATCCATTCATTTAATCAATACTTGTTATATAAGATGCTGATACTACGATTATTCATGAATATTAATTAATTAATTAATTCCTGTATATAATATAGAAATAAAAACAAGAGAAAGAATCAAATAATATTAAACATAATAATAATAATAATAATAACGTTTAAATTTGTCTAGTTACATTGGATCCCCACATGCGGGATTGTCGGACTCGGGACTGGAAGATACTACCAAAACAAAGTTATAATTTTTTGAAGTTTTGGGGTATAGGAAGACTTCTATATTATAATACAATAAAATATTATGGCAAAACGTGCATCATTTACAAAATCAACTACTGCACCAGTAGATCCTAAAGTTTTTCCATCAACTATTGATACAACAATATTTTTATCACCATATATTCCAAGTGAAGTAAAATATATTATTCCATTATTACATCAATTACCTATAAATCAAGTAAGAACAATATTAACTGATGTAATAACATATATTAAAAGTGATAAAAATTCTATAAATCAATTAATTGAAAATAATAAAGATAAAAATGATGAATATTCATTAATATTTAGTGGTTTCTACAGTATAATAAGACAAATAATATCATCAAAATTATTAATAACAACAGTTCGTAATGATTTATTAAAAATTAATATGCCAGAACCATGCGTAGATGATATATGTAAAGCAATTAATATTTCTAGACCATCAATAGAAAAAGTATTAGTTATAAATAGAATAAAATATCCAACTATAACAAAATTAAGATGGCGTATTGATGTTATTATATCATCTGGATCATTATCAAAAGTTATGAAACCATCTATTATAGTACAATTAATATTAAGTAATGGTAATATTAAAACATTTGAAATGTCAACTGAACAATTTAATCAATTACGTTATAGTGTTGCAAAAGTTTTATATGAAATGCAAGCTATTGATCGTCATCCTATTGTAAAAATATTAAATGAAATGGATAAAAAAGATGAATCATTAAGATATAATAATTAATGTATATATAATAGAAAAATTAATGTTTATTAAAAATTATTACATTTTTTACTATATCATTAAATTAATTTAACCTTTAAGTGCAGAAGCACCAGAAATAATTTCAATTAATTCTGTAGTAATTCTTGATTGACGTGCACGATTATATTGTAATGTTAATTTACCTATCATTTCACCTGCATTTTTAGATGCATTTTCCATTGCATTCATACGAGATGATTGTTCTGATGTTGCATTATCTAACATACTATGAAAAATTTGTGTTGCTAATGTATATTCATAAAAATTTTTTAATATTTCAGGATCATTTTCAGGTTCAACATCAAATGGATGTAAGTATGAATCAGTTGGATCTAATAATGGTTTAATTGATTTTATAGATGGTGTGTATGCAATTGCTGATTTAAATTCATTATATAATAAATGAACTGCGTCATAATCACCATTTAATGTGTCTTGTGTTAATGAACATGCTAAATCAAATGTATATGGTACTACACGTTCAGTTGCTGTACCAATAAATTTATCACCATATACACGACGCATTTGTCCTCTACCTTTTTCACCAAGAACAAATAAATCATATGATTTACCAGCAGCATCTAATTTGGATAATAATTGTCTTGTCATACGTGATAATATACTATTAACACCACCACATAAACCTTTATCAGTTGACATTAATACAATTAAATTCTTTTTAGGAAAATCATCAACAGGTAAATTTTCTAAATCTTTATCTTTACCAGTTACTTCTGATGCCCATGCTGAAAATGGTACACCTGCAGCTAAACGTTGTTGATCACCACGTAATTTTGCAGCTGAAACCATCTTCATTGATTTTGTAATTTTACCAATATTTGTTGTACCTGCAATACGAATCTTTAATTGTTTTTCTGTTGCAAATGTACGTTTGGCAATTGATGACAACATCTTATTCATTACAGTCCTTTGCATTTTTATAACGAATGGAACTGTTATAATGAATTGTTGATAGATTTTTTTTTTTTTTTTTTAGTGAAAATCGGATGCCAAAAATGGGTCACCGCGAGGTAACTTTTTTGTAACTGTTTTATTTTTTACATAAAAATATATAATTAAAAGAAATAAGTAATTAAAATAAAGTGTGCAAATAATGAATGAAAGAATTATTAATAATCAATAAATTTAAAATAGTATAAATTATTATAAAAAAGAGGCCTCTAATATTACAATATAATAATAATTATTATAAGGATAGGATCAATATTCAAGCTATAAAATATATTATGGCGGAAAATAATGATGAAGTAGATTATGAAGAAGGTGATAATGAAGGAGAAGAAGAATATGATGATGAAAATGATGATGATTTAATTCAAGATGCATTACAAATGGAAGATGATTTAACAAAAGAATCAAGTAAAATATCATCAAAATTATCAGAAATAAGTGGTAATTTAGATGAATTATCAATTTATGTTGGCCAAGTTGATTATAGTGCTACAGCAGAAGAATTAAGAGGTAAATAATAATTATTATATGATTTATTTTATTATTATTATATTTAATATATTCTTTCTAGGTCATTTTTGTTCATGTGGTGAAATAAATAGAATTAAAATACAAGCTGATAAACATACTAAACAACCAAAAGGATTTGCATATATTGAATTTGTAACAAAAGATGCTGTTGATAAAGCATTAAAATTAGATGATTCTGAATTTAAAGGAAGAAAATTAAAAGTATTACCTAAAAGACATAATGTACCTGTTGTAAGAGGTGGTGGTGGTGGTAGAGGTAGTGGTAGATTTAATAATAGTGGTGGTAGAGGTGGTAGATTTAATAATAGTCGTGGTGGTGGTGGTGGTGGTAGATTTAATAATAGTCGTGGTGGTGGTGGTGGCAGATTTAATAATAGTGGTAGAGGTGGTAGATTTAATAATAGTCGTGGTGGTGGTGGTAGATTTAATAATAGTGGTAGAAATCCATATTATTAATTATGTCAAAATTATTTATTTATTATTATTATTATTATTATATACTTTATTAATATCAATACCTAATTCTTTCATTCTTTCTATTTGACGATTTTCTTCATTTATTTTTATTTGTAATCTTTCGCTATGTTTCTTTGTTACTATCTCATAAAAACCTGTTTTTATCATAAATAATTCTACACTACCTCCTATTACAAATGATAATGGTAATAATAATATTACATGATTTCTCATTTTATTATTATGTATTATGTATTGTGTATTATTGTATTATTATTTATTATTATGTAATGTATTATTACTTAATGTATTATTATTATATATTAATAGTATTATGTGTTATTATTATATTTTTACTATCAGATGAGATTTTAAGAACTGATAATATTATAATGAATATAATGTTTTAAGTTGGTGAAATTATTATTGGATCTTTCTATTTACTATGATATCTTTTTTTCTCTAAAAATTTTGCACTGGCATATAAACACGTATTACAAAAGTTAAGCACATTGATTTCTCTTTGCCAAAACTTTTCGGGAAAAAATTCAATAGTTCCGCAAATTTGACAATTCATGAATTATAGCATAAAGCGGCGTGAAAATTTCATTTTCAGTTCCTCTTTTCAGATACAGATTTATATTAATTCTGCAGTCCCACTTCCACATCAGCGAATACGAGATACGTACTAGTTGATCCCTATTAGTCTATCGGTTAGTTGTGTACGACACGAACAGGATATGGCCCTTTCAAGAACGCCGTCGCGGTGTTCAAAAATAGGCTGTGGGCTGGGTTCGACTCCCAGATAGGGAACTTATTTTTTGCCCGTCGCGGTGCAGTTGTTTTTTTGGTTCCTTGTGGATCCTCTCGAAAAAAAAATTAAAAAACTTTGATTGATGTAGATATTCAATTTTTCCATATCACATCCCTAGACCTCTCTCCTTTGACATAACATTATTATCTGATCATTATTATCATTGTTTGTTACATTGAATAATCTGTTGTATTGATTTTTATCTATTTGATATTTTGATTGAATAATAAATATAAGTATATCTCATCTTACATACATTATATATATATATAATACATTCATCTAATACATATATATATTAAATATGCGTCGAGTAGTAGTAAGTGGAATAGGTATGGTATCACCATTAGGAAGTAATAATAATATAATAATGAATTCATTAATAAATAATACTAATATAAAAATAAATCAAGAATTAATAAATAATACAACAATAATAAATAAGATACCATTAATAGATAAAGAAATAATAGATAAAGATTATTCTGATATATATTATTCCAATTCAACAAAATATGCATTATATTCATCAAAATTAGCATTAGAAGATAGTAAATTAAAATTATCATTAAATAATAATGATAATATAGGTGTATCAATAGGTACTGGTGGTATAACATCATTAAATGATATAATAATAACAAATAATTTAATAAATGATAATAAAATAAGAAAAATAAGTCCATATTTTATACCAAAAATATTAACAAATATGGCATCAAGTAATGTAAGTATAAAATATAAATTAAATGGACCATTAAATTCACCAAGTACAGCATGTGCATCAGGATTACAATCAATAGGTGATGCATATAATAATATAAAATATAATCAAGCAGATGTAATGTTAGCTGGTGGTACAGATTCAAGTATAGATAATATATCAATAATTGGTTTTAATAGATTAAAAGCATTATCATTAAATAATATATCAAAACCATTTGATAAAAATCGTGATGGTTTTATATTAGGTGAAGGTTCAACAATATTAATATTAGAAGAATTAAATCATGCATTAAATAGAAATGCTAATATATATTGTGAAATTATTGGTTATGGTATATATAGTGATGCATATCATTTAACATCACCATCACCTAATGGTAATGGTGCAATAAATTCAATGAAATTAGCATTAAAAAATGCTAATATTAATAATTATGATATTAATTATATTAATGCTCATGCAACAAGTACAATTGTTGGTGATAATATTGAAGCTATAGCTATTGATACATTATTTAATAATAATAATAATAATTTATATGTATCATCATTAAAAGGACATATTGGACATTTATTAGGTGCTGCTGGTGCAATTGAATCAGCAATAACAATATTATCATTAAATAATAATGTATTAATACCAACATTAAATTTAAATGAATATGATTACATACCAAAAAATTTTCAACATATTATGAATAAATCATTAAAAATAGATAATATAAAATATTGTATGAAAAATTCATTTGGTTTTGGTGGTATAAATACGAGTATAATATTTAAAAAGTATACATAATAATAATAAAATTTGTTTAAAAAAATAATTTTACAATGGATCATCATCAGTTATTCTAATAGTAAATTCTGTTTTATTTGCAGCAATTTTAAAATCATCATCTTCATCACGTATATCATAAAATAATTTATCAATAATATATTTCTTTCTTTGTAATTGTATATCAACATCTAATGGTATATCAGGTATATATATATTAATAATATATTTTAATAATAATACACCAATAGATGTACCAAGAAATATCCATATTTTACCTGTAAATGTTGTATTAATAGTTATTGTACTTGTAAATGCAATTAATGCTGAATTAACAAATACTGCAAATAATGATGTAATATTTAATATATTAAACCATGCACCAATATCTTCAACAGTTTTAGGTTCTGGACGACGATATAATTGACATAATTTCCATGCATCAACTCTCATTTTAATATAATTACTTATTAATGCTAATACTGTTGCTAATGGAAATGCAGTTATAAACATTGTTGCGTAACCAAATTGTATCATCATATCAGCATAATCATTAAATGTACCCAACATATGATGATATTCTGGTGCCATAAATGATAATTCAACTTCAGATATATCATTTATATCATCAATACCTTTCATTTCTTCAGCTTTATTTGCTTTTTGTGTAATATATGGACCTAATATTGATGATATTGAACCAGTTGCTAATCTTGTTATAAATATTGTTCCTAATGTTGTTTGTAATTCTTTCATACAATCACCAACACATGGATCTTCATCTAATATTGTCATTTTAATAAATGCAATATAAAATAATGCTGAAAATGAATTTACAAATTGAAATATAAATGTTTTTGATATTAATGAATCTTCATAATCAGTATCAGTACGATGATTTTCATAATTATTTAAATATATTGCAACTCTACCATATAATTCATTTAATATATATATTTGTATAGCATTTAATAATGATGCAATTATACCACCAAATTGTATACCAGATGAATTTAATGTTTTACTTGCAGTTAATAATATACGTAATAAAAATATTGAACCAACAGCACCAATAACAATAAATATACATATTGTTATAACTAATGATGATTTAAATTGTCTTATAATATATTCTAATACAGGAAAATATTCATATGATGTACCATTAATTGGTGATGGTATCATAAAACCTTTAAATTCTGGTCTTACTTGTTCATCTAATTCATATCCTTCTGTTCCCCATATCATTGCATAATAATTTTCTTTACGTTTCCATGATTCTAAATACAATGTTGACCATATTGCTACAAATACTGAAAAATATGGCATAAATGATGTATTTGGATTATTATTATTTGCAGCAACAACAATCCATGCAATAAAACCAATAATTGATATATATATTAACCATGTTGTATAATGTCCCAACCAACCAAAATATAAACCAATTTTTTCACCATAATAATCTTTTGCATCATTTACATTTTGATTCCATGGAAATTGTATAAATCTTAACCATTTATCTTCTAATATTCTTAATTCAACTAAATCATGTAATGGTGTATAACCTTTAATATAACCAAACTTAGTTAATTTATCAAAATCTGTATCACATCCACCATCACATACTCTATTTACAAAAATATTATTCATTAATTTTAAACGATCAACACCACGTAATATAGTATTATTTGACCATTTTTTATACATTAATAATGCACGTTCATTTTCACTATCATATGGTGCATAAATATATTCTGTTGGTGCAATATTTGTTTCATCAGATACAGTTGGTATATATACTGGCTTCCATTGTTTTTCAATTGGACCATTTAAATTACCTTCAGCTAATAATCCAGCAACTATTGCTGGTTCTAATAATAATTTATATTCAATACGATCAGCTTCGGCTAATAATCTATGAAGTGGTGCTCTTATTTTTACATAAACTTCGTCGTGTTGACATGAATAAAATAATTTAGTTTGTAAACCAGCGTTTGATAATCTATTTAATATACTTTTTAAACTATTTTTTTTCTTATCTTCAATATTTATATCATTATCATTATTATTATTATCTTTTGGTTTTATTTTAAATACTACAATATAATCCCATGAATAATTATTTAATGTACGAAATGGATCTTTAACATTTTTTCGAGCATTAATTACCTTGTCTATACGTGCTTTCATCATTTTTTTCCATTTTTCTGATATTCTTTGTAATAATTTTAATAATAAATATAAAACTAAAGAGATCACAAAGATAGTAATGAAGTCAGTGCCACCAGACGATGACATCTTTGATAGCTAAAGTTAGCTAGTAGCCAGTGAAATATGATTATTACGGCAAGTGATACTTTTTGATCCAAAGATTTTTGACAAAAACAAAGCGGCCCATGTCTACTACAAAAAATTATTGTCCGGCCACGGCAGTAATCAAGACGAATCACCCTTAGAACTCCGTTTGCAACGGAAACAAAAGGATTAGGGTAAACTACTTTCTTATTCTAAGTTACAGAGTCAGAACCATTAAATATTC
>JACCDO012243443.1_pt1 | contig 25577 bp, 29 predicted proteins | sample 7446101 | NCBI WGS metagenome assembly JACCDO01 (sample SAMN15323440, study PRJNA562643) | freshwater metagenome | isolation source: river surface water | place: USA:Blue River Watershed | collected 2017-08-16 | reverse complement strand
GTTCAATGGTCTGATGCTTTGGGCATTTGCAAACGGGCGTGTCGATGTTTTGAATCAGATCGACGAATACGGAGCAGCGAATACATGGATTATGGGTGAGGCTGTAGATTTTGCGACACTTATGTCCAGAGTAGTATTCGCTCCGACAATGATCTACAGGCTGAAGACAATGATTGATGCACTTAATCCAAAACTCACGGGTGTTGTGATTGATGCTACTGAGGAAGGGCTAGTTGTTCTAAGGCAGAACTTCGAAGCCCATTTGCATATCATCACTATCCTTCAAAACTATCTGATAAACGGCTCAGTCACTACTGATGAACTAGCGGTACTCAAAGCATACACAGAACTTGAGCCTAACAATGCTCTCTTTCACGCAATGCTTGGCAAGTTCACAGGCGATCAATCAAAAGCTATCAAGTTACTCATGGATGAGTCGCACTTTCCAAATAAAGCTTTACCGACTTCAGAAAATCACTGTGCGCACTACCTCTGGCAAGAGGGGGAGTTAGAATACACAGACCACTTAAATGAATTTTTTGAGTGGAAGCCTTGCCCAAAAAATAGAACTCATTCAGGCGTTGATCTCATGTTCGTAACTAAAATTATGGAGCTACCATGAAAGAACCTATGCACTATGAAGACTCTCAAGAGTCCTCCAAGAAGGAAGCGTTGAAAGAGCTTATCAAACTACTTCAAGAGATGATCTCATCTGAGAAATCCGACAATCCATCAGAGGACAAACCGGAATACGAGAGTAATCCGGAGAACTTCGAACTTCTCGACGAGATGTCCCCAAAAGAAGGGTATCAGTCTTTGGACGAAGAAGAGTTAGAGATGGATGAAGAGAAGGAAAACTTTAAAAAAGAGATGAAGAAGACCGGCAAAATTTCTATGCCTAAAAAGTCCATGTTAGCAATGTCTGTAAAGATGGATACCCCAAGTAACAAGAAGTTTAAGAAGTCGTTTGCATGAAGACATCTGAAGACCTACTAGAGTCTGTAAAAACGTCCGTCACGATACCTGCCAATCAGGTATTGTTGACTAATCCCCGTATCCTCATGTTCGCAAATGAGGAAATAGACTCCAAAGTAGTTCCTCTTATTTCTTCTCTCAATCAAGACTACTTCGTAGAAATTGAGGAAGAGGCGGCGGTATCTGGGGAGAGTGAGTATTCTATCCCCTATAGGTCTATCGGACGCACTCTGAGAGACTTAAAAATTTCCGATTCATCAGGAAGTGTACGGGACGTTACGAAGATGGCCTTAGAGGATGCTCACCTTAATAAGTGGGAGTCTTTGCCTCTTTCGTTCTATTTTAGATCGGACAAAATAGTAATCATCCCTACTCCAAACTCCAACGACCTGACCCTACAAAAATTCTACATCCGAAAACCTAGTGACTTGGTAGAAATGTCTTCCGCCGGTAAAGTTACCGCCGTGTCTACTAACACTCTGACACTAGACAACGTACCCACTTCCTTCGCGGCGAATACCGTGGACATTATTCAAGGAAGACAGGGGCACAGTTTAAGAATGATGGACACTGCAGTCACTTCGGTATCTGGTTCTCAAGTAACCGTAGCTTCCGCAACCGGCGCGGCTATCGGGGACTATGTTGCTCTATCAGGGAAATCTCCAGTGATACAACTTCCTGATGAGGCATTTCCCTATCTATCCTTTCTTGTCTGTAAGAGAGTGTTGGATGCTATCGGAGATTTCGACGGCGCATCCCAACTAGACAAAGAGATTTTAGTGAGGAAGAAAAACCTAGAGATGCTTCTAGCCCCTAGAATAGAGGGGGAACAAACCAAGATTGTAAACAGATACGGACTTTTGCGCGGCAGTCGCGGTAGGTATCTTCGCGGAGTGTGGTAATTGCCTTACGTTCATACAGAAATCCAGAAATTTTCTGGTTTGAATCTTCAAGCAAACTCCTTCACTGTGCCGGATGGCTCGATGGAAGAGGCGCACAATTGCGTAATTTCTGAGGACTTTATCCTCAAGAAACGTCCGGGATTCTACACATTTCATGCTCCCGTATCTGGCACACTCAATAATTTATGCACCTACAATGAGGAAATGATTTTAGCCTATGGAAGCAAGTTACAACATATTACTAGCGGTGGCGTGGCTACAGATAATTCGGGGACGTATTCCTGCACCTCCCCAAAAGTAGCTAGATTCGCTAAAGCAAAAGACAATCTCTACATCACTTCCGATAACGGCGTGATGAAACTGACTTCCCCAAGTTCGGCGGTAACTCCGGCGGGGATACCTCCTGCACTGGACTTGACGGTAGCTGAAGTTAAAAACTCACTTAGACCTGCAGCTAGTCAGGGCGTTATTCATGGGGACGTTCAAGTAGCGTATAGAATCTTGTTCGGAAAGAAGGATGCTAATAACAACATCCTTTTAGGCGCACCAAGTAACGCAACTCTGTTTGTAAACCCCAAGGTAACTCCCACTTCCAACAACTACACTTCATCCGGAAATGTAGTGACGATAACTTCCGTAAATCACGGTTTGATTGTAGGTAACTATGTCACAATCATTGAGTCAGACTCTCCAAATGCTAACGGGGAATGGCAAGTCCTTTCTACTCCGAGCGCAGACACTTTTACTTTCGACATCGGTGCAGCTCCTTCTCCTACTTCGGGAAGGATGTCGTACAAGTTTGACAAAACTCCGCGCCTTTACTTTACGATTCCTACGGAAATTTCCGGCGCTTCCGACTCATCGTCCTACTTCTATCAAATCTACCGAACTACCCAGAGTAGTGCAGCTACCGCTACCCCGGACACTAATTTCGCATTACTCAAGGAAGCCAAACCAACTTCGACGGAGCTTACTAATCGAGCGGTAGTATTCGACGATACCGTGGACGATGTTTTCCTAGAAAACTCCACTCCTCTGTACACAAACGAAAACAGTGGGGAAGGGGAAGCGCAGGAAAATTCCAGACCTCCTCTTTGTGAAGATATGGCGTTATTCAAGGATATGATGATCTACTTGAATTGTAGAGAACGCCATCTTCTCAATATGCAGGTAGTCGATACCACAACCGCCAATATCTCCGATGGAAACACAATTCAAATCAAACAAGGTGGGACGACTACCTATCTTATCGCAAGGTCAGGACTAGGTAATAAGATCGCCACTAGCTCCAGTGTCGTTATGTCAGGTAATCAGGCGACTGTAACCTACCCCAATCATGGATTCCAAACCGGCGATTTCATTTTCGTACATAAATCGGTGGGTACAGGTACGCAACCTTATGGGGAGTATGAAGTAGGTGGGGCGACCTTAAACACCTTCGACTTTCTCATAAACCCATCTGCCCCTTCGGCGATCACTTACCTAGACTTCCAAGGAATCAAAGATGCTTCATTTAACTACCTATTCTGTTTATCTGACTCCTCTGTAAATCTTTCCGCAGGTCTTCAAGACACCGCGCTAGGAATCGTCCGAGCTGTCAACAGAGTGGACTCTTCCCCTGTGTACGCAAGTTACATATCCGGAGTGGACGACCTCCCCGGAAAATTTTTCTTGGAATCTAAGACCTTCAGTACAGATTCAATTCAGTTTAAAATTAGCAGGACTACATCCTCTGCCTTCTACCCATCAGTTACTAACGTCTTCACGGATACGCAATCCGATCAAACAGACTCCCCAAACGAAGGGGCGGTAGCTAAAGTAGGAGAACCGGAAGCAGTCCCCAGAAGGAACAGAATTAAGATCGGGGCTAAGAATGAACATGGTCAGCGCATTTTTACTTTGCGTGACTCTGTACTTGTCCTTAAAGATGACGGAGTTTACCGTGTCGATGGGGATGTTCCCTCTAACCTTTCTACAACTGTTCTCGACAACACTCTCTTAAGTATCGCACCAAAAACTGCAGTTCTATCTAACAACACAGTTTACTTTTTGTCTGATCAAGGGGTATCCTCCGCTACTGCGACCTCCGTTGAAGTGGTATCTAGGGATGGAATCGAATTGCCCCTACAATCAGTAGTGGGTAATTCGAATATTTCTACGGAGTCCTCCGCAGTAGCTTACGAGTCTAAGAGGCTCTACATCCTGACTACCTTAGCCCCTAATTCAAACTCAGCTTCTATTGTGTATGTCTATAACCAAGTCACGAAAGCATGGACGACTTGGGACAAGATGTTCAAAAATGCCGTCATAGGATTCAATGACAGATTGTTCATGATTGACACAAACAACAAAGTGAAAGCTGAAAGAAAGAATCAGAACAAACTAGATTTTACCGATGAAAGCTACTCTATCACGGTAAACTCTGTAAGCGGCGCAGGGAAATACTGTAACATAACTTCATCCTCCTACATCCCCAAAGAAGGGGACGTAATCGCTCAAAGTCAGACTCTATGCCGCATAAAAACAGCTAACCCTTCGGCCACTACTTACGACATAGAATTTGAAGTTCCGACCCCGATCACAACCGGAACTAAGACAATCTACGAAGCGTATACAGCTACCATGAAGTTCTCACCGTTTCACGGCGGTTTGACTAACCGTGAAAAACACTTCGCGCAGTTTCAAGTTAAATCTAGGGATAGGTCTATCTCTACCTTATACATCACGTTTACAAACGACATATTCGGCGGGTCTGAGGAAACTATTTGGAGACTGTCAAATGTGGCAGCATCCGGCGGTTGGGGTAACGAGCCTTGGGGATTCTTTGAGTGGGGGCTTGAGGACGGAATAAACCTCAGTTACTCTACAAAACCTGCGACTCCTATAAGAACCTACATCCCTAGATTCGCGGCGAGAGCTACCTTTATTCAACCGGTTCTGATTCACAAGATGGGCGCAGAACCTATGAACATTCAGTCTATCGCATATCAATTGCGTCCGTATGAGGAGCGAGTCAGTAAATGAAGAACAAGTATTGGTTCGTTGAAGAAGGCGGCGACATTGCCAAGAAGTTACTCACTCAACATGAGACTTGGTTGAATACAGCCTCTAACCCCATATCTCAGGCGTGGTTAAGAAACTCTCTCGCGTACTACTCCGCAGTTCTTGAACCTAGTGATTGGCAGAGTTCTTTAGGGTTCGTAGGGGAACAGGGCGAATTAGTAAAAATGGTTGTACCCCAAGCGCGGTCTTTGATTCGCCAAATCATTACGTTAGTTACCAAACAGAGACTAGCTTTCACATCTATCGCGGAGTCATCCGGTTCAGATGTTATGGAAGCGGTAAAAATTGCCGCAGCACTTACAGAAGAAACGATTCAGGAACAAAATTTAGATAGAAAATCTGAGATTGTTACCGAACAGGCGTGTATCTACGGGATGAGCTTCATTAAAGTGGGATGGAGAAGTGATAAAGGGACTCCTTTCATATCGAGTGAGACAGCTATGGGGGAAGACTCTCTTCCTACCGCAATTTATGATGGCGGTATCGAAGTTTCTACTCCTTCAATTTTTGATGTTTATTTTGATTCTAGGATTGATGATTTTTCTGAGCTGTCTTGGGTCGTCGTTCGCACTATAAAAAATCGCTGGGATATAACAGCTCAGTACCCTGAACTAGAAGACGACATTCTCAAACTCCCCAAGATTAACACAAAATCCGCAGGGTATGATGAAGGTAAGAACGCAGTAGAGTCTGACGATATGGTGTACGTTTTTGAAGCGTACCATAAACCCTGTCCGGCGATTCCTGCAGGTAGGATGCTTATCTATTCGGACGAAAAAACCGTCTACTTTGACGGAGCTAACAAATACGGATGCCTTCCCCTAATTGCGATCAAACCAGAACCAATTCACAGGACAGGATACGGATACCCAATTCTATCTAACCTCCTCCCCTGTCAAGAAATGTTCGATCACTCTCTATCCGCGACAGCAACCAATCAGTCGGCACACGCCGTCCAACAGGTTCTTTGCCCTAGAGGGGCGGATGTTACAGCTCAGGACATCGGCGGCTTGAACTACGTTTATTACACGCCACAATCGACCGAAGGCGGCGGTAAACCAGAGCCGTTACAACTATCTCAAACAAGTCCGGACACTTTCAAATTTGCCGACATTCTCAAGGGCAATATGCTAGAAATTTCCGGTATCAACTCTGCGGTTAGGGGTTCACCGCCGCCCGGAGTTACATCAGGTACAGCTATCGCCACTTTGACAGCAAACTCTCTTGAGTTTCTATCTTCTCTTCAAAAGTCTGTAGATATGGCGTTAGAGAAATGTATGGAGTTAGTCCTCCAAACGTACATGAACTTTGCCGAAGTCCCCAGAGACTTACTGATTACCGGCAAAAATAACATGGCGTACAAGTATCAGTTTACCGGCGATAGTTTGAAGGCGATCAAGAAAGTGAAGATCAATCGGTCTAACCCTTTGATGGCAACACTTGCTGGCCGTTCTGATATTGCAGAAAAACTACTCCAAACAGGTATGTTAAAAACTCCTCAACAGTATTTCAGAATCATCGAAGGCGCACCTCAAGAAGAACTATTCAAACAAGAGCTTTCGGAGTCCGATCTTCAGACATCTGAGAACGAAGCTCTCCTTCGTGGGGAACAAGTTATTGCACTAGCGACTGATGACCATGCCGCACATATTCAGTTCCACAACACACTACTTAACAACCCAGAAGTTCGTAAAAACGGCGCATCTGTAGAGGCAATTTTGCAGCACATGGAAGAACATAATATGCTCGCAAAAACTACTGACCCATTGTTGCAAGCTATGGTTCGGACAGGTAAAATGCCTGAAGGCATGGCTGGTATGGGAATGGGGATGCAACCGGGTTCTCCGATGGGTGGAGAACAACAGCAAATGCCTCAGGAACAAATGCCAGCGGAAGAAGCAGCTCCTCCAGCTTCACCAACTCAAGACCCTCTTAATCGTCCTGCACCTCAAGGAGTTTGAAAATGCCTTATGTCTTCTCAAAAACACAAAAAGCACTAGGCAAAGATGACCCATCTGCCAAACAAAACGTGTTCGAACAGACTCCTATGGGTCAACAGGCGCAACAGAAAAAACCGCAGGGTCTTTCTCTGACAGGAGATGGCGGTGGTGGTGCTATCGGCGGCGGTTCGGTAGGTTCATCCCCTGTAGCGACCAATCAAAAGATGGGAGACATGGTATCCGGCGCAGGGCAGCAAGCCAACTTCTCGAATATGGGGTCTAAGTCGGGCGGGACATTCGGCGACACTATCTACGGTGGAATCAAAAGCGCACTAGATAAAGGTCAATCCGATCTCCAATCTCAAGCCAACAAATACAAAACCGATGCCGCATCCGGATTAAAAGGACAGTATTACGTTGGGGAAAACGGGAGAGTAGATGCGGCCAAGGTACAGTCTGCATACGACAGCGGGGCAGATTTCACTAACCTCATGTCCGATCAGTACAATACCGGAACAACCGGATTTAACCCATCTGTGGGCGGCAGAACTCCGACAGCTACCTCTCAAGCCGGAGTAGCTTCCGCACTTCAGAATCAAGGCGGTAGCGGGTACACAAAAGGAATGAGTCGGCTAGATGCCGCAGCACTTCGTGGCAACGCTGATTTCAGAAATAAGCAGTTAGAACTTGCAAAACAAGAAAACAAACTGAACTACGACCTATCCCAAGCGGCGGAAACGAGTCAAGGAGCTTTAGACACACAGCTAAAGGCAGACCGAGAAGCGTATCGTACACAGATGAAAGAAGTCTTAGGAGCGATGAGAAACAAAATCGCGGATAAAGGTTCAGCCACACTAAAGGCGTACAACCTTCGGCCTAAGTCTCAAAGATTCGCGTTCAGTAAGGATAACCCGAAGTTTGAGTCAGAACTTCAAGCGGCGTTAGATAAGCGCAACCAAGGTCAAGTGATGCCGATGTCTATGGAAACGGCTAAAAAGTATGTAAACCCAGAAGACATTTACAGCGATGAAAAAACCTTCCGAGACTTCCTAGATGAAGGTTCTTTAGCTAGTTACGACAAACTAGGTTCGTACATTTACGGCGGGTCAGGAAGTAATGCCGGTGGCGTAGGGCTTGTGGACACACTACCTAGAAAATCCATAGAAGACATTCTTGCGGAAGTAGATGCAAAAGGTCGGGAGAAGATCAAAGCAGCTCCGGGTGAACCTCCTGCGTACACGAAAACTTCCGGTGCAGACCCCTATGACCCGACAGCTCCAGTAGAAGGCGATGCTAGTTCGAGAAGCGGGCGGAAGAAGAGTGTAGCCAATGACGTATGGGATAGCGCATCCGGATTAGCTCATTACACTGGAAATAAACTAGATAAAGCATCTAAGCCGTTTGAGCCGTGGGAATACGAGAAGCAGAAGAACAAAGGCAAGAAGATGACTAAAAAGTGGGGGCTATAATATGTGGATGGTAGCCTTAGCTGCAGCATCGGCGTTAGCTCAATATATGCAATCCGAACGGGCGCGAAAGGCATCCGCAGAAGAACGCAGGGCTATGATGGATATGTACAGGAAGTTACAGACTCCTGACATAGACTCCTCTGACTTCACTCCGGAAGAGTACGAATTTTTAGGGGGACTGACTCCCGAACTATCTCAGTTAGTTCAAGAAGTAGCTCCGACTACAATCAAAACATCTCCCGCGATGGCGGCGGGACAACAGTCTCAAATAGAAGCGATGAACCGCTTCCGAGAAATCTCTAGGGCTGAACGCGATCCCGCTTTGATGGCGATGTTAGAAGAGTCATCCGCTAAAGCGGCGGCTACAGCTCAACAACAAAGAGAAGCAACTCTTGCAGCAATGCAACGCCGTGGCCAAATGGGTTCGGGGATGGAGCTTTCAGCTAACCTTGAAGGTCAAGGTCAAGCGATGGCTCGCCAAGCATCCGAAGGAAGAGCGGCGGCGATTGAAGCATATCGCAACCGAATGAACGCGATGGGGCAGCAAGCTAACATCGGCGGTAGAGTGTTCGATCAAGATATGGGGATGCAGAGAACTAATGCAGACATAATCAACTCCTTCAATCAACGGTCTGCAACTAATGCCCAAAACTATTATGACAACCGCGCAAACGCGATCAATCAACACAATGTCCAAAGACAAAATGTCCACAACATGAACATCGGCGCAAAAAACCAGTTCAAGATGAACAAGGTGAACAACCAAAGAAACACCTTCAATGATGAGCTATCCAAAGTTAGAGGGATGGCCGGAATCCAGTCAGACAAAATCAACGACATTCGCATGGATGCCGCAGACAGAAATCAAGCAATCCAAGGTGTGACAAACGCCGCCGGAAGTTACTACTCCGGACAACAGTCACAAGCAAACTTTGACAAAGGTCAAGACAACCAAAACCGAAGGGTGGTTTTTGAGAAGACCGGTCAATGGATGACTCCGGAAGAGTATTCAGAATACCAAAGAAAGAAAAACGAAGTGAATCAACCTAATGGGTACGGTTCAGGATACTACGGAAGTGAACCGTCAGAGGGGGTATACCGATGAGAAATTATAAACCCCAAGGTATGACTCAAGCAGAGATTCAGGCGTATGTACGCGGTCTGATGTACAACCGCTATCCTGAAAAAGAGTTTTCTCTTCTAAGACCAGAAGAGTCTCCAAAGAGAAAGGTAGCCCCATCTCCAGCGGCGAAGACTCCTCCGCCGAAAGTAACTCCGCCGGCGGCGAAAGTTCCGGCGAAAGTTATCGACCCCGATCTTCCTCTAGGGGCAGATCAAGGGGACGTTGAGTATGATACTCCTACTCCTTCAGTAACTCCGGAAACTCCCGTAGAGTCCACTACTCCGACAGATGTGACTCCGGATAAGACATCAAAAAATGACCCCTATCTATTCGGCGGTTTCCCCAACGAACTTCCTGAAAATGTAGATACTGATTTTAGGCGGCAAGCTTTATATCAATACCTGACAGAGAAGTATCGAAACACTCTGCCAGTTATGAATCAGTACAATCCCCACAAAGAAGCAGCGCAAATGCAAACCGCAAATGCGACGAAGGATGCTTTACTAGATAGCGCATCCCAAATCGGGACAATCTACGGAAGACAAGCCGATGTAGATGCTAACTACAAGCATAGTGCATCCGTGAATCAAGCTAACCAACTTTACGCAAAAGCATACGACGACGAAGAGGAACAAAGACAAGGTAAGAAATCCGAATACCTGAAGACCTTGGATACCTACGCCGATGCAGACCCACAGTCTCCAGCATCTCAGTTCTATAGACAAGTAGCGGCGGAAATGTTCCCCACTCTCAAAGAAAAACTTGGGCCAGCTTTCGACAAAATGACTAAAAAAGACTTCGAAACAAGTCTCCCACTTCTAGCAAAAATGATCGGCCAAAAAGTCGGCGGTGGGGATGACTGGAAGAACAAAAAAGAATTTGAAGGATTTAAGCACAAAAATAATATGGAGCTGGAAGGCAAGCGGTTTGAAAGAGCCATGGCACTTGCGAAGTTGAGAGGGGAAAAAGGCGGCAAATCTCCGGAGATTCAAGCCAGAGAAGAACGCCATGATGAAGTGGACGCGCAGAAGTTAGCGAAGTCTATGGCGGTTCTGCAGGGGCTATCCAGAACTATGTCCGAGTTAGAGGAAGGTCTAGGATTCAGCCTAGATGGATACACCGTAAAAGACGGTAAGGGATACGGTGGCGGCATACTTTACGACCTACCAGGGAGTACGGTAGGGGGAGCTAGAGTACCTCCAATGTCTCTCGGAGATAAAGGCACGAACGATAGAAGAACTTTCTACAAGTTAGAAGGCTTGATGAGCGCAGTTAAAAATGCTCAGATTCATGAATTAGCCGGAGCTGCATCTACGCAATCTGAAGTAGCTCGCATCCAAAAAGAGTTTGGAATGGGTACGATGACTACTGAGGAAGATATGCTACTTGCATATCAGAGACTCAAAAGAGCAGTCGTGGAAGACATGAAAAACTTACGCGCCGGATTCCCCGATTCTGCGGTAAGGAAATATGAAGGTGGTGGCGGAAGGACAGATTACCCCACCCCTAAACTACCTACGCCAGAAAGAAGGATTAGAATAAGAAATTCTAAAGGGCAAACAGGCTCTATCCCTGAAAGTAAATTCGACCCTAAAAGACATCAAAGGATTGATTGATGCCTACAAACGATGATGACTTCATCCCTGATGACGATGGATTCATTCCGGACTCCGGAACAGCGTCCAGATTATTAGACCAGTATGAGGGAGAGAAATGACTTAGCGACCCCTCAAATCCGGCGCATTTTCTTGGGAGAATTGCCGAACCTTTTGACAGATACCTTGCAGCTCCGGTTAGAGCTGGAGTGAATGAATTTTTAAAGAACGATACTAACCCTATGGACTGGTTAGGTGCGGCTACCGACCAATTCGGTAACAATCCGGCACTAGCTCCTACCGGCGTAGAACAAACCAAGACATTAGGGGAGTCCCTGCCAACTGCCTTACAGCCTCACTACAACAGGATAATGGATACGCCGGTAACTCCGGGTCTTCCAAACGTAACTCCTAGAGGTATTGCAGGGTTCGGCGCAGAAGTAATCGAAGACCCTACTATGTGGGGGAATCCGGTTAAAGCCGGAGTTAAAGCGGCAGGGAGAGTGGGGAGAGGCGTATTGAACGCTCCAGAAAAGGCGTTTGATCTAGGGGTCAGAACACTGACTAATGTTCCGGACTGGCAGCTCCAACTCTACAAATCCGACCCCAAGGCGGCAAGGGCAGCTCCCGACAAAGAGACTTTGTACCGGCTTATGAAAGACAAACTGTACGGCAGTAAGGGTCTAATCACCGATGTAAATAAAAAAAGAGAACTTTCAGAAATAGCGAAAAAGGACATGGAAACTTCCTTTGGCGATACGCGCCGAAGACTAGAACAGTCCACTATCCCCAAGGACGAAGCCCTAAAGATAGCTTCTGGAATGTCTGCTATGAAAGCAAGACTAGGCTCGATGAGTGAGGAAGCCGATCAAATACTTTCTGATAGTGGACTTACATTCCAGAGGAATCACCTCCGCGCAGCATTGCGTCAAGCAGGGGCAAACATAGGTGACCTGATCATCGGGGAGTCTACGGAAGCGGCTATCAAACAACTCATGAAATACGATGAGCGACTTCGCGGGATGCCTACTAGATTCACCGCACCTCAGATTAGAGACTTGATGAGGCAAATACGCGCAGACATTGATTGGGGCGGCGGCGCAGGGGAGTTCAACTCCACCGCTAATCTAGCGATGAAAGAACTTACTAAGATGATGAGTGAAGCTCTAAAAAGCAGTCATCCAGAGTACGCCGCTAAGATGGCAGAGATGGCTAAAATCTCTGAAAACTTAGAGGAAATGAATAGGTACTTTAAGGATGACGCAGCGGCTTTAGCATCCGTAAAAGCTATGGAGAACCCCGACAATAATAGGGGCTTTCTAGCTAGAAGAGCTGTAGCAGATCAATCAAGACTTATGGGAGATACTTCGCTTCTTAATCAAGTAAATGAAGCGGTAGCAAACAGGGTAGACTTGAATGAATTAAGGCAAGGACGTAACTACGAGAAATTTGCTCCGGAAGCGTTCGCTGAATGGAATAAAGCAGAAGAAGCTAAGAGATTAGCGGAAGCGCAAGGAATCCCAGAACCTACGGAAGCCGGTATGTGGGGTCTTCTAGGAGATACACATAGAGCAGACCGCAAGCCCTATCAGTCAGATGAATTGGATGCAATCGAGTCAGCTACCGGATACCCATTCTCAGAAGACATGAGAAGGCGGTCATCTTTTGAAGCCTTCGACAAAGCTGGAACACACGGGGCAAGATTAGTGGGTCTGTTCGGCGGTATCGGCGGGGCGGCAGGGGCGGCTACCGGACTTCCGCCGTGGCTTACCGGCGGAGCGGGTATGTTGACAGGGGCGGCGGCAGACAAATTTGGCGGCAAGGTGGCTAGAGGGGTTATTGATATAGCTCAACCTATCGGCTCGCCCATAAAGAAATTTGCATCGGACATAGCCTCTAAATGGGGTACTATCGCTAACACCAAGTATGCAAAAATGTTAGATACTGCAGGGAACAAATCTCTTCAGTCAGCAATGTTAATACACAGGGCTTTAATGAATACTGACCCAGAATATGCCGCTATTTTTGAGGAGAACGCGCAATGAGAACAGACCAAATTCTTTCACAAGCAAACGCCGCCGTGACGCAAACTTCTGTGGGCGTACAGATCGGCGATCAGACTATCTACTCAGTAGAAGTGAATTTCAGTAGCGGTACGCTAAACGGGACACTGACTCTTGAAGCTAGTGTAACCGGAACAAACTATGCAACCGTAGCGGGTTCTTCGGTATCCATTACATCCGGCGAAAGTCATGTCTACAACGTATCCAACGCAGGATACGGATTTTTCAAGGTGAAGTGGACTCCTTCAAGCGGCACAGGGACGATAACCGCTACATCCTGTGTGAAAGAACCAACAAACCGCTTCTAAGGGTGAATCATGTCATACACAGAAATAGGTAGCGGCGGTGGCGGTGGGTCAGCGTTTTTTATTGACCCTGTAGCTAACTTCGCGTCACTTCCGACAGGAGTTCCTTCTGGAACTTTAGGTCTAACTACGGACACCGGCGTAGTCTATTGGTTTGACGGGTCTGTGTGGGATGCTATCGACACTGAACTAGCATCCGTAGCGGCTACCGATACTAACTCTATCGACCTAACCGTCACAGGCGGCGTACTTTCAGCGGATTCTAAGCTATCCGCCGCTGCAGCTCCGGCAGGATTTTTCAAAGCTACCAATTCAATACAAACTGACGGACTCCGGACAGTTATTGAGGAAGCATCGGGGTCACAGACTGGCGTATTGAAATCCGCAGACTGGACGACCTTTAACTCGAAAGTCTCAACATCTAGGACAATCAACACAACTTCCCCAATCACCGGCGGCGGGGATTTATCCGCAGACCGAACTATCGCTATTCCTCAAGCAACCGGCTCAGTCGATGGGTTCTTAGACTCCGCAGACTGGACGACCTTTAGCAACAAAGAACCGGCGATTTCTTCCGGTTCTACTTCTCAGTTTTGGCGTGGAGATAAGTCTTTCCAAACGCTAGACATGGCGGCACTGACAGTTAGGGTAGATGGGAACATCCCCGTATCTGGAATTGGTCAAGTTATCCAAGCGCAACAGGGTAGTTTCACAGATACCGGAGTCGGGTCTTCTGACTCTTACGGTTCGGTAATTTCCGTATCTGTTCCCGCAGGAATTTGGATGCTTCACGGTACGGTAGCGATAGAAGAAAACGGTGCGGTTCTTGTAAATAACTTCATGGCGGGAATCTCCGATTCAGCTACGGGGTCTGGAATCGGCAGCTTTGACACTATAAGAACGCCGTTTATTGTTGCCTCTAGTGGGGAAGTTATCCAACTATCCGTACCTCAGAAACTTATTTCCGTATCTACTACGACAACCTACTATCTAAACAGTAAGTTCGTTTACACATCCGGCAGTCCCCGCCATAAGGGGGAAATTTGGGGAGTTCGTATTGGGTAACTTTACAAACTTAGGTGTATCTGCCCCTGCTAACTTAACCACTACGATTGACCGAGTAACGGTGGACATCGTAGGTCACGCACATCTTCTAGCTACACTCGCAGAGATTCATGCAGTCTTAGAAGGCGTTCGCTCATCCAACTTAGAAATCGCGGCGGCCATATCTAGCCTAAAACTATCCGTATCTTTGCCGCCAATGAATCCGGTCTACAATCTCCCCGAAATCAAAGTTCCTGACATCAAGATTCCCCAAGCGCAAGTCTTCTCATCCATGAAGTTACCGAGTAAAATGATATGGGCGTTAGTTTCACTAGCTTTCGGAAACATTTTGATTGGGGTAGCATTATGTCTGGTATTCTTGCAAAAGTAGCGATGAACCTACTTTACAAACTCGCTACCGAAACATTCTTCGCGAAAGTTCTGTGTTATGGATTGTCTGCCTTGGCTAAAAAGACCACCAATTCGCTTGACGATAAAACCGTCAAAGCTATCGCCGATTCTTTGGGTGTCTCTATCGAATGATTGATCGCCACTTCATAATGTGAAGGTAGTTATCTGGGTATCGCTTCACGGTGGGTAGCTTGAGAGATCGCAAAAATTCTTTAACTCTATCTACTAGGCTCTTGGATTTTTTAGGCGAATAAACTATTGCCATTTCTGTAATCTCCTGTAACTTAGTCAATAGAGCAATCATATCACAACCTATCGGAGACTTTTTTATGGGTAAGACCGTTAAAAAGAAAAAGACCCAAAAGGGCGGTAAAAAGGCCTGTTAATCAGGCCTTTTTCATTTCATGGCATCTGCCAATTATCGGTAAAACATACGCCGCTAGTCTTCTCTAAATGCGCACGAATAATCATAAGTTTGTTTTGAATGTAATGCGTCCTTGAGCGAATCGCTTGAGAGTTCTTATCATCAATCTCATGGCGATCTTTCTGCCATTGGCGAATCTCGTCAATAAGCCTGAACGCAGTTTCAAGGTTTCTTTCTTGGATAGCCTGTTTTCCAGTAAGTATCTGAATCTCTGCTACCGCCTTACTTGCATCTTTCACATCATTTTCGATTTTTGAAATTTGTTGCTGAAGTAGCTTCATCGAAGTCTGCATTTCACGCAAATCATCAATCGACTTTTCAACTCTCTCGCCTGATCGCTTGATGAAGTAAAGCAAGAGAGAAAGCCCAAGCCCAAACGCACCTTGGATTAGCTGAGAAATGTCTATCGTCATAGATTACCACCATAGCAAAATCCGATGAACTTTAGTTTCTGAAGGTCAGAACCTTCAGGCGGCTTTGCTAGTATATCGTCAAACAGGGCGATTGATTCAGCGCAAAACTGGCTCTTGTCTTTGCCAGAAATCAAAATAAGCAAATCTGTATATCCTCTTTCACGCAACGCCTTGGCTAACTTGCATCCGTCCATGCTTGGCATAGTGTAGTCAGTGATCACAACTTTGTACTTCGACAAATCGGCCTGAGAAAAAGCCAACGCATCAGTGAATTTGTCACACTTCGCACCTACGAAATACTCAGTCGCATCCATCACATCAGCGTCATCGTCCACTAGAGCGATTGCTGTCATTCAATTCACCCACCCAAAAATAAGTATAGACCCGAAAAGTAAAAGAAAAATAACCAACGCAATCCATTCTATTACACTTCTCGGTCGATAAAGGCGCAGTAACCAGTCAAGCATGAAAATCTCTCCAACGCTTACGCATATCTTCACGAACTTCAGAAATATCGTCTGGAAGTAGTTCGCTCTGAAAAATAAATTTCCATAGCGGTGATAAAAATTCATCGTACTCACTTAACCAGCGGTGTGCTTGCACTAGCCTTTGTTGCTGACGCACAAGGGATTGGTACTCGTCCCAAGTTTGGTTTTTGATTATTTTCATTTCACCTTCTCCAACGCAGCTCGCGCCGTTGCTAGTCTATTTTGAGTGAATCGCGTATCCGCAGATTCATATAAACAGTATTGCAAGTGATCAAGTGTATCTATCGTTAGCTCCAACGCCTCAACCGCTATGGCGAGTTTTTGATTAAGTTTGTTTTCGCAGGCGCGACAAACATAATAGGTGTCAATGGATACCAGGTCGTCATAACAAGTCCGGCACACAATGCTCATTCCCGCTCCAATTCTTGAATTGCTTTATTAACGGCCAAGAATTTCGGAGTTAACCCGCCTTCTGAATTCACTTGGAATTCAAGCAATGCCCTAACCTCAGCAGCAACCTCTTCCAACTTCGCCATCCTTTTCAAAACACAATCGCAAGCATGGTGTGTGGTGTGGCAGGTCATAACTCAAATTCCTTTCGAGATTCTATGAACTCTCGGACAAGACGCACAGCACATTGTACGTCTGTGCTATCAGACCATTTTCCATGCCCAGCATGAAAGCCAATCCAAGCAAAGAAATCGGCAAGGCTGTATTTTGTGAGATTGTTGTAAATTTCTAGGTTGCTCTCGCTCATTCCACTCTCTCCATATAATCCGCCGCATCCTTTAACCAAGCAGACAACACTCTCGCATCGTCTGAATACAGTAGTTCCTCCCCTATGCTAATCATGTGGGGAATTATCTCGCATCTAAGTTTAGAATTAGGCCAAAGGACTTTTGGTTTCTCTTTGTTTTGGCGCAACCGCTACCTCCGACTCCATGAAAGTGAGAGTCAGAAATCTAGCCCACTTTGCAGGACTCAATACTCTCTTATTCGCCCACTTTTTAAGTTTGTCGTATTCTCCCACACTTACACGGAAGGCTATGATTCTATCCCGATTACTTACGCCTTTTTTTCTACCTACTTTAGCCATTCATCACCTTCTCTATGGTTTCCATTTTCTCACTTAGTACACGAAGGATGTATTCATCCGTTTCGTTAGCTATCATGATGTGACTTACGCAAGCATTTTTTTGTCCGATACGGTGAATCCGTTTCTCCGCTTGGGCGTTCTCGCTCGGTATCCAAGAAAGGTCATTGAATATAACGTGTCTTCCACTATGTAGAGTTATTCCGGTAGAAAAACTCCCGATAGTGGCAACGATTGCTCTTAAAGAACCGGCTTGAAATCTATCTACTATCTTCTGGCGGTCTGACATCTTAGTTCCGCCATTGACTACTTCAGACCCCGCTATCTCTAACTTAATCCTGCGCGCCGCTTCAACGTGGTCAGTAAAGATAACTACTTGTTCTCCCGCATCCAGAAGTTCTCTAGCATAGAGGGACGTAAGTTCGGACTTCAATGTAGCCGACCGAACCTTCCCAGAAATATCTACCTTACTCCCATTGATGTACGCATCGAAGGTAGCTTGCATAACTTCATCGGGAGAACTTCTCATTTTCAAGTGAACCAGTTTTCTAGTCATCTCAGGAAGCTCAGGTAATACATCCGCCACTCGGAATCGGATATACTTACTCTTTAAAAGTGCTTTCAACTCCCCAACTTTATCTGGTTTTATTCCGCCAAATTTCTCGAACGTAGCTCCTTTGACGGTCATTCTATTGGTCTTACAGAAGTATCTGCAAAACGTGTAATATCTCTGCATCTCCCCATCCAAGTGAACGCCATTTATGTTGGTGCGGCACTGACTCATGAACGCAAGTAATGTCCAGAAATCGGGGAGTCTATTTTTGATGGGTGTTCCGGTAAGCCCTATAAGGTACTCCGGTCTTCTTTCTTTCAGCATCGTATAAAATTGGGATGTCCTGTGCGCCGAAGGATTTTTAAGATAGTGAATCTCATCAGCTATCCAAAAGTCAGATAGATCTGTGACTCTGTTCATCAAAGTGTATGAGTACACCTTCGCTTTTACTCCCATAGCTTTCGCTTCTCTTTCCCATGTGGGTTTAAGAAACGCAGGACAGAAGACGGTAACATCCGTGTTGACCGTCTTGACTGCACCTAACGCCATGACCGTTTTACCCAGCCCCATCTCAGAACAATTAAGCGTGTACTTATGTTTCACATGAAACGCGACCGCTTCCTCTTGAAATGGGAACAGTTTCATTCGTCCCCACTTGTGAAGACTTCTAGTTTAGGGAAAGAGCTGTAGTTACATCCGTTACACTTGGAGAAATACTCACAGGGGCGGAAGTAAAGCATACAGTTCGAGTGATTGCGTAGGTAATCAGACTCTTCCTTAGACTTGATCTTCTCTCTAATGGTAGAATGGACTTCGACTACTTCCTTTGGAGAAAGCATCTCTTTAGGAATCGCAAAGTCTAGGGACTTCACAGAACTACCCAATCTATCAATATACCCTTCAAGACTTTCAGAGGACTTTCTGATAAGTTTGGACTTCGTTACCATTCGGTAACGGACTCCCATGAACTTACTGACATCTAAATTCAACTCCTTCGCTATCACTTCCGCATTAGCTGCATACAATGATAGTTGAGGATGTCTAGCAAACGTGGGGACAATCGCGGGATTGTACGCCGCCGAAGTCTTTAGATCGCCAATCCACCAATTACCTTCTAGGTCAGTGAGAATCACATCCGCAATCCCAAAGAAGGATTCTGTATCAATAGGTACTTCGAATCCGATAGCTCTAAGTCCGGACTTCTCGTGACTGATTTTATACGCTTTCGCCATAGCAAAAATCATCGGGGCAGTTTCTTCCCCAAGGTCATGCGCTAACGTAGCGGCTTTAACGGACTCATAACTAAGTCCATCTAACTTGTGGCGGCAGTCTTCGAGTATCTTATGAAGACACTTTCCCACCATTAAAGCTTCAACATCGTCTGTAACATCGGAGTCAACTTGGACTCCAGCTACTTTCTTGAAAAAATACTTCCTCTGACATTGTTGAAACAACGCCATAGAGGACGGCGATAAGCCGTCCTTATGTAACCGAACCGGTGCGGTCATAGGGTAATGTCCCCATCGGTAGAAGCTACCGTAGTTGTAGCAGTAGGTGTGAAGGAATCATCTACCGATACATCGAAGTCGTAACACTCTTTTCCCGCAAACCGTCCGGACGGGATTAGTTTCTTCCCTTGGAAGGTAACGGATACCTTCTGACCAATGGATGCAAATTTCTCCAACTTCTTACAAAGACCGCCAGCTTTATTTAGGACAATGATTCCTCCGTTCGGCGACTTGAACAAATGTTCAATCCCGTATTTACCTTCTTCCGTACCTAGGTAAACTCCCTCATTTACGAGTACAGTTCCCGGTTCTGTCTGTGTGTACTTATGAAACGTCTTACTCAAACTCACCTTCTGAAATGCCATAAAATAACCTCTTACTGGCTAGTTAGAAAATGACGATACCGCTTTAAATCGGCCTCGCCTTTGGAGTCAACATATTCAATCATTTGTGTAATGTTGTCAAACAAAATCTTACCCTCATCTTCCTTCTTAAAAGAAGGACTCCATACGTCCCCTTCAAGTCTAATGTCGGGGGAATTTACGCCATATCTTCGCATGACGTTTTGGAAAGCATCGGTTAGGCAACGCTTCATTACTTCAATCCGCTTAAGATCATGGGCTGGAATCTCCGCATAGATAGCATCATGAAGTGTGTAAATAACCTTCAGACCGAATACCTGACATAGTCTAACCGCTTCTCTCATCACTTCCGCGCCGCATCCTTGAACGGGAAAGTTCCCCACCGACCTATGGTTATTGTTATCTCCCCAAAGAGTCCATCCGTCCGACAAGGATAGGTGTGATTCATCTGCATATCTTCTCTGAATCCCGCCTTTCCATTCAGCATAATCGGAGTAAGTATCGTAGAAAGTATGGATGTACTCTGTAGCTTCCTCTTCACTGACTTCCATTCTTGAAGCCAGTCCCTTTGCTCCCATGTCGTAACTGATTCCTAGAACTAAGGTCTTACACCGCTCTCTAATCTCTTTGTGAGATTCCTTGGTAGCATCCTTTGGGACTAGTCCCGCATCCTTAGCGAATGAAAGGTAAACGTCCCCTGACTCATAGGCGGAGATCATTTTCTTATCGCCACTAAGAGCTGCAGCAATCAAAAACTCCTGAGAAGCATAGTCAATCCCCACAATCGCATACCCTAGTTTTGATTCAATTAGGTTTCTCATCCAACGGGCTTTCAAAGGAATAAACCCCGCAGAAGAGGGTTGTGACCGTGATGTCTGTGCCCCGTAAATCCCCATGAACGGACGCACTCTACCGTCAGACCCTAAAAAGTCTTCGAACTTCTTTTTGGAAGATGGCATGAATCCATTCAAAGATTGTTTGGTCTTAAGGTATCTACAGTACGCTCCGGCGAATCCCTCAGACTCAGAGTTATACCAGTCGCCGAACGCATCCTTCGAGATAGATAACTTCCCCTTTGGAGTAGTTCTCCAGTGAGGTCTTTTTTGCGCTTCTACCCAAGACTTGATAACCGCCTCATTCGCGGAGAATTGTTTAGTCTTGGGGTTCTGTTTAAATGCGGATTCAAGAGTCTGATTACATTCCTCTTGAGCTGCCCTAAGTATTTTGGGGATATTTTTCTTAAACGAATTGATCTTATCCAAATTGACCGGATAGCCTTCTCTAATCATCATAGCGGAACGGGCAGCATATTCTCCCCGCCGCAAAAGCTTTTGTTTGAGTGTGTCTTTTTGATGAGTCCCAGAGATATTCTTAATGATCGCTCTAAGAAGTGAGGGGAGATATTTAATATCAGACCGACAGTAATCCATAATCCGGTCACGGTTTGCTTCTACCGTATCCGCACTACCGTAGATGATTAGGTTACGAACTTCGTTTTTCTCTTTTGTGTCTATCTGATGTTCAAGTAACTTGAACGTAGCCGCCGCCAAGGAATAAGAAGGCTTATGGTGATTATCGTCATCATCTTCATCCGATGAATCGTACTTACTTTTTGGGGGCTTAGTCGTAATAATTTCCCCATCAATATACTGCTTTCCGTACTGAAAACTATGGTTGTGGTTCAACAGGTTTCTGTACTCTAAATAAATATCTATCCATTTAAGGGATGAGGGATTCCAGAAGTTAGCCCCTATATCGCCAAAAAGGGACATCAAAGACCTTTGTTCCGCTTCCACAACATAAGAACAAAAGATGTATCCCCTATCCTTCATGGACACAAAGAACCTTCTAGCCGCCTCTCTTTCCCTCTGATCATTAAGTAACCAAAAATCTCTAACTAACTTCTCCTCTCCCATATCGAAAGCGGAAGCAGACACACAAACTAAGTCCAAGTCTTTTTCAGACAGACCTCTAAACTCAAAATCTAAATAAAGTATTTTCATGCGGTTCTCCTGTTATACAAATAGGGACTTTTGTTTAACAGGAATTGATTATATAATCAAATCATTGTTCTTTCGGTGAAACGATGCTGGAGCTTTCGCCTGTGCTTTCGGTAGTTGGGTAACCTTCGCTTCTTTGACTAAAGAAGTTATCTCCCACTTATCCCCAAGCCTTTCCAGCGTCCCTAATTTTTCCCCAAACGTCTGTTCGTAGTGGTAAAGAAAGTCTTCAATAGTGATGTATGGTTCTTTCGACTGCGCTGCACGGTTGTATGCTACCGAGTTAAACGACTCCTGACTTCGGCACATATCTACCAGTACCCTAAACTTCGACGGATAGGACGACTCACATATCCGTCTAAAAAACGGAGTCTTGGGGAAACTAACGGAACTATTCGCTGGAAATTCTTGGTAGAGGTATTCAGCCAAAGCTAACAGGTAACTATCATCCTCTAGGTTCTTTAGTAGGCTATCAATCTTATGTTGCCCAAGTGATTTCAGTAGTGGGGTAGAGGACAGTTCCGGAACGAAGAACTTTCTGTCATTGTACTCTAACTTAATGTAGCGGTAGTCGTTATTCGCTATGGCTATGGACGCATGAATGGGTTCGGGGTCAGTAACGTCCACGCCCTTTCTTTCAATAGCCGATGTTCCGTTGTGATATGCTTTCAAAGTTTCTCTAGCATCATTGGACAGAGGCATCTCATCCAACATGAATAGCCGACAGTGGGTTATGTTGTTGTGAAAGACTGACTTAGTGAATCCCCTACTGGCTTGCCTATAGTTATTCTTCCCCACAAGGGCACGAGCTACCCTCTCAATCAAGATGTTCTTCCCCACTCCGGGTGCGCCGCATAGAACCATGATCGGGTATGCTCTCCCAAATGTCGCATCTCTCAGCCAAGCCAAGGTAGCTCTTTGGGAAGGTTTGTCAGGCATCAAGGCATCCAGAAAGTCCGTCAAGTCTTGAGCTAACCCAAACGACTTTCTTGGGGACTCTTGATTAAACCCTTTAGACCATTCCGCATCTGTCCAAGAATTAAACACGGACAGTTTTTGTCCGTCTTGAGTAAATCTTGGTTTGTGGGGGATATACTCAAAATGGCAATCCATCGTGTTCGCTGCCTTCCACGCCGCCGCATCGTCCCCAAGTATCTCCCTCAGTCTTTCCTTTATAAGCATATATTCGACCCTGTGGACGCGATCATGCCTTGGGTCATAGAGAACACTAAACTTAGGTACTTCGACGTTCACAACGAGTTTTAGAAGGTCTAGGGGGCAGTCTATCAACTCACTGAAGAACACCTTCGATAAGTCGATGTCACTAATCTCCTTTTTGGAGAAGTCACAAGGAGTACCCGATATGATGGATTTTAGGGCAGACTCGAGATTTTGTTGTTGGTCAGGCTCACCAAAATGCAAGCTATCTGCCCCAAAAGTCTCGAGAATTTTCCGCTTGTTAGCTACCGAAAGAGACTTATAAAGACGGTTGTAAATCCCTCTATCCGCCTGAAGGTACTCTTTACCTATCTGTAGTTTGCCGCGCTTGCTCAAGGTAATCGGGGGAGTCGAAGACTCTACTAGCAGCTTTGATAGAGACAATAAGACATCAGGACTAAGCATGGTTCTCTTTCCTTCGGTTGAATATTGGGAGAGAACACCATTCCAGTAATAAATTATTTGTGCAACAAAAATAAAAACCCTTGGGATTTCTCCCAAGGGCTTACCCAATACACCGATTCCGCATGAGAATCCGCGACAACGATAGTATATTATTTTAAATGCGTGGTCAACACCGAGATTTTACAGTATTACTGTCAAGAATAATCACTCTAAAATTAAATTTTAGGTTTTTCTCTTTTTTTTTCATTTTTTTTTTTTGTAATTTGAAAAAATTACAAAAACTTATACGTGACGGATTGTGCAAACCTACCACTTCCTAAAAGGCCAATGATTTTGTGTATAAAAAGTGTGCAAAATATGGTTACGGTAAGGACTTTTTAACTTTGCAGAATGTTCTCAAAAAAGTATGTTTTTTTTTGTGCAAAAAGTAAAACCGCCAACGCAAGGATTGTGCAAACTTGACTGATTTTGCTGTAGATTTTTTAGGCATTGATGTGGGCAAATTTTTCGGTGCAAATTTAATTTCTGGCGAAAATGGCGGAATTATTTCTAGCCATATTAAGCTATATGACATTCCACCGCCGGAAAAAATTAAATTAGTAATTGTGGAGAAGGTTCACAGTTCCCCACTGATGGGAGTGGTGGGAGCTTTCAGTTTTGGTAAGTCCGCCGGTCAAGTAGAAGGGTACTTGGACGCGAAAGGGTATCGGTGGGTTTATGTCACTCCCCAGAAGTGGCAGGAGCTTACTGCGGGGTACATTGGAGAATCTCCCAAGGAGCGCGCGAGAGCATTCGCGGAAAAGACTTGGGGGCTGGAGAAGTTCATCCTTCCAAGATGTACCGTACCGCATCAAGGGTTAGTAGATAGTGCGGTTATCGGATACTACGGAAGACTGAAGTGGCAGGAACTTTTATTGAATCCAATGGCGAGAGGAAGGCCAAAGAAGAAACTTAGACCCATGAAATTTTAGACTTGGGCACTTCCTTGGGCGCGAAGAGGTTTAGCGCGAAAGACTCTCATGCCACTGGGGCTTGGGGAAATTTGAAGATGACACCAAGTAGGCGTATCGTCTGGATGCTCCAAGTAGAGTCCTATGTCGGCTAGGATGCCTTGGTTTGCGAGAAGGTATCGGGAGAGTTCTTGCGTAGGATCATGGATGTCGATTGCTTCACAGGTGAGATGCTTAGACTTCGCCGCTCCACCAACAGATGAATTGACCGCAGCAGGGCGGTAGCCTGAAGTAACCTTCATAGGCTTTCCCCAAAGCAGTCTAAGGGTGTTAACCCTAGCTAGTAGGGTATCGAGATTGTTTTCTAAGAGGGCAGAGAGAGGATTATCCTTCTCTCTACCCTTCAAAATTTCATGCCGGTGAATCAATTACCGCCTCATATCAAGTCGCAATCTAAAATTTCTAGTTTAGTATGGGCAATAAGCTCCGCCGATTCAATACCTCTTCTGATGTCCCGCTCAATAAGTTCGTTGATGTAGGATGATAGGTTGCCTTCCCGTCTGCACCATTCAGCATTGGGGATTGTTAGGATGATCGAAGTTCTATATGTCCCGTGTTTATGAAACGGTGGCCTTCCTTGTTTCTTGGGTGTCTCAGACTTGAAAAATCGCTTTTTCTTTTTGCGATTGCGTGAACCTAGTGGCCTTCCCTTCTTTGTGGGGAATTTAACGGACTCGGTAGATTTATAGATTGCCCAACACTCAGCATCGACTAGTTTGCCGAATTCCCCATCCGCCCAAAGAGCTTGAATGAATCCGAAGTCGTGTGAGGAAGTCACTTCATAGTCAAAAGCCCCAACACGGTATTCGTCATTGGGGAAGGGATTGAAGGCAGCTACCAGTTCGATAGGTTGCCCTTTGTAGGTTAGTTTGAGGGGATAGGAGAATGTTGCGGTAGGGTTCATCCGTCCTCTCCATAATAACAACCTTCGGAGTCATAGTAGGCATTTTCGTCTGACATCAGTTCATTCCATGTTTCCTCAAAATCTAGTTCGTCCTCTGTATCGTGGGTGACTTGCCAGCCACATAGGTATTGATGAATCGCGTATGCTTGACTTTGGGGACTCAGGTTTTTAAAGGAAAGTAGTTTCATGATTCACTTCTTAATCGGTTTGAATGTTTCACCATCGAACGCAATGAACTTTCCTTCGCTTGTTTCGCGCTCCAGCCAATCATCAAACATACTGTTATATTCCCGATGATCGACTGCCAAT
>JACCDO010317616.1_pt1 | contig 25581 bp, 24 predicted proteins | sample 7446101 | NCBI WGS metagenome assembly JACCDO01 (sample SAMN15323440, study PRJNA562643) | freshwater metagenome | isolation source: river surface water | place: USA:Blue River Watershed | collected 2017-08-16 | reverse complement strand
GGCGGTAAATAAAACCAAAGTTGAATCAGCAGCGTTTAGATCCATCAAAGCAAGTGCTTTTTCATCTTTATCAAGTGTGATGAATTCTTTAATTGCAGCGCCACCAGCAACACTTAACGCAGCGCCATGGGCAAGGGCTGGAATGCCAATTGTCTTAAGGCGAACAACTCGGCCACTGCTTGTTACTAAACCAATTGATGAACGGGCAGTTGTCTTAATTACTGATCGAATGGTGTCGTGATTGGCGCGCTTCTTGCCGTACTCAAGCGCATCGGTAGAAGTTGTTCTGGCTAAAAGACCACTTGAAGATAGCAATACATAACAAGGGTCATCTTCGACTTCTAGTGGAACAGCAAGAGCAGCTGAAACGATGCCTTCATCAGAAATAAGTTCACTTCGGCGATCATCACCGTACTGGGCTGCCACATCAGTTAATTCCTGGGTCACAACTTTCTTAAGGCGTTTATCGCTAGTCAAGATTTCAGTTAAGTCAGCGATGATGTCTTTAAGTTCTTTTTGTTCTTTTTCAAGTTCAAGTTTTGAAAACTTAGTAAGCCGGCGAAGTGGCATTTCAAGAATGTAGTTGGCTTGAAGTTCAGACAATTTGAAGTTCTTCTTGAGTGCTTCACGGGCAACAGCAGTGTCATCACTTGCGCGAATTACCTTAATTACTTTGTCGATGTTAAGGATCGCAATTAAAAGTCCATCAACTAAATGCAGACGTTCTTGAGCCTTTTTGCGGCGGAATTCTGAGCGACGTTTAACGACATCAAGCCTGTGCTTAAGAAATACATCAAGCATTTCTACTAAGCCAAGTGTTACTGGCTGACCTTTAACCAGGGCAACGTTATTGATATGGAATGAATCTTCAAGTGGGGTTTGCTTATAAAGTGCGTCAAGAACGGCTTGTGGGTTGAAACCATTCTTAAGTTCAATCACAAGTTCTAAACCAGATTCGTAATCGGTTAAATCGATCACATCCGAGATACCTTGCAACTTCTTGCTGGTAACTAAATCTTTGATTCGCTCAATTACACGTTCTGGTCCAACTTGGTAGGGAAGTTCACGAACAACTAGACCTGTGCGACGAGGTGAAACCTGTTCAATATCAACACGGGCACGCATGCGGAAACTGCCCTTGCCTGTTTCATAGGCTTCACGAATACCATCAAGGCCAACGATGATGCCACCAGTTGGAAGGTCAGGTCCTGGCACAAATGCCATTAAGTCATCAAGAGTTGCTTTTGGATTGTTTAGTAGATGCGCAGCTGCGGCGTTAACTTCACGAAGGTTATGTGGTGGCATGTTTGTTGCCATACCAACTGCGATACCTGAAGCGCCATTAACCAAGAGTGCTGGAACAGCTGCTGGCAGAACTGCTGGTTCTAGTTCGCGTCCGTCATAGTTTGGATTGAAATCAACGGTGTCTTCATCAAGAGAATCAACCATCGCATTCGCTGCAGAGGCAAGACGAGCTTCTGTGTAACGGTAAGCAGCTGGGCCTTCATCTAGTGAGCCAAAGTTTCCATGACCATCAACAAATGGCAGGCGAAGTGACCATGACTGGGCCATGCGAACAAGTGCGTCATAGATAGCGCTGTCACCGTGTGGGTGCAATTTACCCATTACTTCACCGACAACGCGGGCTGATTTCACGTGACCGCGATCAGCACGAAGATTCATTTGAGCCATGGTGTGCAGAATGCGCCTTTGCACAGGCTTTAGACCATCACGGGCATCAGGAAGTGCGCGCGAATAAATTACTGAATAGGCGTATTCAAGGAACGATCCTTGCATCTCACTGGCAACGTCAATATCAACAATGCGACCACCAGGATTTTCAGCGACGATTGCAGGTGCTTCTTTAGTTGCAGTCTTGGCAGAAGATCTTTGCGCAGGCTTACTTGACGTTTTCTTTGCTGCCGATTTAGCAGTCTTTTTTGCCGGTTTCTTTGGACCTTTGTTTGACGCAGGTTTGTTAGCCATTTGCTCGCTTTATTCTCGTAAGTAAATGTTCTGGTTATTGATCAGTTGGACGTTGGCCAAACAAAATGTCATCCCAAGATGGTGATTCATCTTTAACTGGAGTGGCAACGGGCATAGGAACAGGGATTGTTGGATGACCAGGACCTGCCCAAGCCGGACTATCTAGTTCTTCGTCATCTTCTTTATCTTGAGCAACTGTAGGCAATCCAACTAAACGCGGTTTCTGCTCAACTGGAGCAAGTGGTTTAGCTGCCTCCTTAGCTGCTGCAATTTGTTCATCAAAAATCCAACGGGCTTCATCATCTAAAGCAACGATTGAGTGGCCTAGTGGATCGTAAATCCAAGAAGCACCACCTGTACCACTTCCTGATGCCCAAACAACAGTGATGGTCCAGCGATTGTCATCGCGACGGTATGAATCCCAAACCAAAGTCAGGATGTCAACGTTTCGACTTATTAACTGATTAACAACGATGTCTTCTAATTGAATTTCTCCGTGGGGACGGCGAACAAAAGTTTCACGAGCTTTTGCGCAGATGTATTGGCGTTCTGCATAAACCGGACCTGCATAACGTTCAATGCGATCAACTGGCACGCCAGCTTCAGCAGCAATATCTTTTGGTGATTCACCGCGACGAATTCGAGTTTGAATATCGCGTGGGGTAATTCCAATAGCTTCTTCACTTGTTGATGGGCGAGGCTTGGTTACATCGCGAATAATGTGATCATCAACTGGAACTTTGAATTCTTGACCATCGTGGTCAGCAAAAATCAGGGCGGAGTTATCGTCACTGCGACCAACGAAAATAAGGTCTTTCAACACTTCCCCCAAAAAGTTCTAAAGATAGTTTCGCGTGAAAAACCCATAAAATCGGGGTTTTCGGGGGTGTGTCGCATAGTAATAATCAGTAGGGTCCAAGATGTATTCATGACCTCAAGCCAAAGTGATTACCAAAATCTGCTAGCTGATCCTGATGTTGCTTTTGCTGTGGAATTGGCCATGCGGGCTGGCGCGGTCCTAAGTGACCGACCAGAATCACTATCGATTGAGACTAAGACTTCCGATACTGACGTGGTCACACATATGGACCAACTGGCTGAAGAACTAATTGTTTCGGCGATTGAATTGAGCCGCCCAGAAGATGGCTTGATGGGCGAAGAGGGCGCAGCCAAGAAGAGTCGCTCAGGCCGCCAATGGGTAATCGACCCCATTGATGGAACTATCAACTACTTGTATCAATTACCGCATTGGTGTGTATCTATAGCTCTAGTTGAGGAAGACAGTCGGGATGGCATCGTAGGGGTTGTCTATGCGCCAAGTCTTAATTCACTTTTTGTCGGGGCAAACGGAAAGGGTGCTTTCCGAGTAGTTGGCGAAGTTGCCACCAAACTTTCAGTCTCAACTGAAGATCGTCTTGGGCAGAGTCTTGTTGGCACAGGCTTTGGTTATGCCTCAGAACGCCGTGCGCATCAAAGCCAAGTGCTAACACACGTTCTGCCAAATGTTAGAGACATTAGACGCCTTGGCTCTTGCGCACTGGATCTTTGTTTGGTTGCAGCAGGTGAGTTAGATGCCTATTTCGAACGTGGTGTTAAGCCTTGGGATCACTCCGCTGGGTCATTAATTGTGGCGCAAGCTGGCGGAGTAATAAGTGGTCTTTATGGCAACAGACCAAGTGACGCCATGATTGTTGCTGCCAATAGATCAATTGCCCCGCAATTAATCTCTATTCTTGAAGTCAACAAAGCCGATCAAGGGGTTTAGTAATGCCGATTTATGCACTTGGCGACAAAGTTCCAAATATTCATCCAGAAGCGTTTGTGCACCCGGATGCAGTGATTATTGGCGATGTGACCATCGGTGCGATGTCATCTGTTTGGCCATGTGCTGTACTTCGTGGTGATAGCAACAGCATCACTGTTGGGGCGAGAACTTCAATTCAAGATGGCACCGTAATTCACACAACCTCTTATCTTTCGACCAACATTGGCGATGAATGCACGATTGGCCATAACGCTCACCTAGAAGGCTGCACAGTTCAATCTGGCGCACTAGTTGGCTCTGGCTCGCTAGTTCATCACGAAGCAGTTATTGAAACTGGCGCACTCGTGGCAGCCGGGGCAGTGGTAACCCATGGAACTGTCGTGCCAGCTGGCGCATTAGCAGTTGGCGTACCAGCAAAGATTAAAGAAGGTAAAGCTGATCCAAGCGTGCTTGCTTATTCAATAGATTTTTATACCCGAATGGCTGCCACATATCCCTTGGAATTGCGTCGAATTGACTAGTCTGGGGGCGGTGTCCAATACCTGTTGGGCATAAAGTAACCTCACGTTGCGTTAGTACTTGTACTAACAAATTTCGGGAAAAATTGGGAGAAGTAAGTAAGTAATGGCAACTGACTACGACGCACCGCGGAAAACGGACGAAGAGTTAAACGAAGAGTCGCTTGAGGACTTAAAGTCTCAGCACGCTGCCAAAACTGCGACCAGCGTTGATGCTGACGAAGCTGACTTAAATGAGAACCTTGAACTTCCAGGTGCAGACCTATCTGATGAATCAATCACTGTTCTTGTTATTCCCAAAAAAGCAGATGAATTTACTTGTTCACGTTGTTTCCTTGTGAACCACCGCAGCCAGTTAGCTAAAGAAGTTAAAGGTCAGCCAATCTGTGCTGACTGTGCTTAGTTATTAAGCGTTATTAAGCGTTATTAAGCGCTGAAATTATTTTCGCTGGATTGCGCGAAGAGAACTGCCAGTACGGATGCGGATCGCTTTCATCGCTCACATCAAAAACTATTGATTCCTTTATAGCTGCTCGCATAACTATGTAAGCATCACGATGCGTAGCGGTTCGTCTTGATTCTCGGGTTTTAGATTCATTAAGTAAATTCACTGAGCCAACAAATTTTCTTGGCAATCTTGCATCAGCCACTCGAATAACTAACTCGTCAATACTGATAACTGGACTGCCAAAATACATCAGGGCAAAAATTGCACTGGTTGCAAAGATGGTTAAGACAACTCCGAATGTATTCCCAAAAACATATCCATAAGCGATGCCAAGTGAAGCGGTCATAAAGAACACCAGCAGCCAGGCAGAAATACCTGGCAGTAATCTTTCGCGGTAAATCTGGTTAAAACCATCTTCACCTTCGGTAATTTCAGGACTTGAATCATGCGGATGTGGCATACAGGTATTCTCTCATTTGTGATTAACGTGCAGTTCCAGCGACTAGATCCGCGGGCGATTGTGCCAACTTATGCCCATGCCACTGATGCTGGCGCAGATCTAGCATGTCTAGATGATTTTTCACTCAAACCAGGTGAGCGCAAATTAGTCGGAACTGGAATCGCGATCGCACTTCCCGAAGGTTACGTCGGTTTAGTGCATCCACGATCGGGCCTTGCGAACAAGAACGGCATAAGTATTGTCAACGCACCAGGAACTATCGATGCTGATTACCGTGGTGAGATTTTCGTCAATCTAATTAACCTTGATCCAACCGAAACCTTTCATGCAACAGCTGGCAGTCGGATTGCTCAGCTTGTGATTCAAGAATTTATTTCAGCTAATTTCACTGAAGTGCTTGAGTTGCCAGATTCAGTTCGCGGCGACAAAGGCCATGGCTCTACGGGCGTGAAAAGTTGAGCAGTGGTCCATTAAATAGTTATGAAGTCGCCAATGATGGAACCAGATTGGTGCTTGGTTCAATTTGGGTCCCAATGAAAACAGGCCTTGATGTTAGAGCTGAAATTGATCAAACAAACGGGCAACTAGTTTCAGTTTCATTGGTTTATGAAAACTCGATCGCAACCGTCGAAGTTTTTGCAGCGGCCAAAGATCATGACACTTGGTCTGAAACTAGATATGAAATTGCAGCGCGCCTTGAAGAAACAAAAGTTCAGCCAAAAATGGTTAATGGAAATTTCGGTGCTGAAATTCACGCAGTTATGCCAACTTACGACCAGCAGGGCAATGCAACCATTCAGGCAGTTAGATTTCTTGGCATAAACGGCGATCGTTGGTTTATGCGAATAGTGATAAACGGCGAAGCTGCCACAGATGAAATATCAACACAGAAACTTGATGAGTTAATTGCTGATCTTGTTATAGATCGAGGCGATGAACCAATGGCGCCAGGGGCAAGGCTGCCAATCACTTATCCAGAACAAGTTAAGCCAGAACCACAGTCGCCAACGATTCAGATTGAAATTTAGTTAGTAAAGTTAAAAACATGGGTCGTGTGGGCAACTACTTAAAAACCTTGGCTGCAAACCAAGCTGAAATTGATGCAGCCACACTTCGCGATACCAGTGAAGCAATCGGTGCAAGTGCTGCGACTCAATGTGTTGTTGGTGAACTGGTTAAAGTTCGTGGAACCATTCGCGCACTTCGAGTTAGACCTCAAGAAAGTGTTCCCATGGTTGAAGCTGAACTTTGGGATGGCACCGGGTACATCACACTTCTTTGGCTGGGTAGACGTGAGATAAAAGGCATTCATGCAGGCCGCACTTTATTAGTTGATGGCCGAATTTCCCGCGGGCCAAAAATGCAGCCGGCGATTTACAACCCCAGGTATGAATTGCTTCCTAATGTCGACTAGTCACAACGAAGAATCCATTACTCATGAGTTAGCCGATGATTCAAGGCTGCTTGTTGATTCTCTTGGTGGGACAAGGGGAATGTTGGAAAGCGGATTGCCATCAATTGTCTTTGTCATTGTTTATGCAATCACTGAAAGTAATTTGAGGCTAAGTATTTATGGCGCTTTGGTCTCTGGATTAATCCTTGCGGCTTTGCGACTTGTACAAAAGCAAAAATTAACCCAGGTTGTAGCTGGATTAATTGGATTGGGTTTCTCCGCTTGGTTAGCAACTAAGAGTGGAAAATCTGAAGATTTTTTTCTGCCAAGTATTTTGACCAATGTTGCTTATGCAGCTGCATTTCTTATCAGCATTGCAATTAATAAACCGATTCTTGGTTACGTTATTGAATCGCTAAATGGTACATCTCGAAAATGGACAGCTGAAATACACTTAATGCGTAAGTATCGAGCATTAACATTTCTTTGGTTTGCTGTTTTTGCAATAAGGGTGTTGGTTATGACTCCGCTGTATTTAGCCAATAACACAGTTGCTCTTGGATTTTTTAAATTAGCTCTCGGATTTCCGTTATTCGCACTTGCTGCTTATGCAACGTATGCGATGAGTATTCGAAAAACTAACCCTTAAGAAGTTTTTCTAGAGCTTTTTCTTGTTCTTCTACAGAAACAAATAGCAATTCGTCCCCAACTTCGACCGGGTCATCTTTACTAGGTGTGATCACTTGGTGTTCTCTAAGAATGGCAAGAAGTGTTGTGTCGATTGGGAAGTGAACATCACCAACCCGCTTTCCAGCAAGGGCACTGTTTGCTTCAACGGTGAATTCATAAAGATTGGCTTGACCCTGGCGAAGTGACATTAACTTAACTAGATCGCCAACTGCGACAGCCTCTTCAACAAGAGCTGACAGGATGCGTGGGGTAGATACAGCAGTATCAACACCCCAAGCTTCATCAAACATCCATTCGTTCTTTGGGTGGTTAACTCGAGCCACAACGCGGGAAACGCCAAACTCTGTTTTAGCCAGCAGGCTTATTACTAAATTAGATTTGTCATCGCCGGTTGCAGCAACCATCACATGGCATTCAGAAAGTTTTGCTGCACTTAATGATTCAATTTCGCAAGCATCAATTTGAACAGTTTCAATATTTTCAGCAGCGATTTTATGAACAGAAGGATCACGATCTAGTAGCAAAATGCTGTGACCATTTGCCGCAAGTTCTCGAGCGATTGACCGACCAACTTGGCCAGCACCAGCAATAGCAATACGCATTAGTTACTTCGCTCCGCACCTAGTTTGGTTATTAAGTGTTGCAACTCTTCAGTCTTAGCAAGCACGTGAATCGCATCACCATCTTGTAGCACTGAGTTTTCATCGGGTAAAACAGCTTTGCCGTACCTTGTGATGATTGCGATGTTTGCATTAGTTTCATCGGAAATCTTTTTAATATTCAGGCCAACCCAGGATTCATGGTAGATAACTTCAGCTAATGTGACACTGCCACTTGGGTCATGCCAGTCTTCGGCTGCGCCAATTGGTGCAACGTGTCTTAAAATTTGATCTGCTGTCCAAGAAACTGTTGCCACAGTCGGAATACCCAAGCGTTCATAAACTTCAGCACGGCGTGGGTCATAAATGCGAGCAATTACGTTCTTTACTCCAAAAGTTTCACGTGCGACGCGGGCGGCCAAGATGTTTGAGTTATCGCCAGATGAAACCGCAATAAAGGCATCGGCATTATTAATACCTGCTTCGATCAATCGATCGCGGTCAAAGCCTATTCCAGTAATAGTTGTTCCCTTGAAATCTTTAGAAAGACGTTTAAAGGCAGAGGCTTCCTGGTCAATTACAGAAACCGAATGACCTGAACTATCTAGTTCGGCAGCAAGCATTGAACCAACGCGACCACAACCAAGTATCACTATGTGCACGTCATAAAACTACACGCATAATTAGCAGACTTCTAATTATTTATCGGCCTAGGCAATAAAAGATTAAGGCTTCAAAGGCGTAGGCTCTCCTTGTGGCGCAACTGTCTAACACCGCAAAGCGACTTGTTTTTGGTCGAGCTATTGCCAGCGAAAAGCTAGGTGAGACCCTTCTTTCAAAGAGAATCGCACTACCAGTTTTTGCATCAGATGCACTTTCAAGTGTTGCTTATGCCACTCAAGAAATTTTGCTCGTCCTTGCCCTTGGTGGAATTGCACTTTTTTATGCGTCTATGTACGCAGCCTTAGGCGTTGCACTTGTCATGGTCGTTGTAGTGATGTCTTATCGCCAAAACGTGCATGCATACCCAAGTGGCGGCGGCGACTATGAAGTTGCCACAGTTAACTTAGGGCCTAAAGCTGGGGTAACTGTTGCAAGTGCCTTGTTGGTTGACTACGTCTTAACTGTTGCGGTTTCGATTTCAGCTGCTGTTGACAATTTAAGTTCAAGTGTCACGGCTCTTCATGAACATAAAGTTGGCTTAGCTATTGGCTTAATTGCGATAATCACAATCTTGAACTTACGTGGCGTGAAAGAATCCGGAACTTTATTTGCTATTCCAACTTATGCGTTCATGATTGCGATCATCTCAATGTTCATTTGGGCAGCTGGAAGAATCGCAAATGGTGAAGAATTGTTGGCCGAGAGTGCTAGTTGGGAAATCATTCCGCAGGGTAACTTCACTGGCGTTGCACTTGCATTTCTTTGTCTTCGAGCTTTTACTTCAGGCTGTACTGCGCTAACGGGTGTTGAGGCAATCAGTAATGGTGTTCCAGCTTTTCGTCCACCAAAAAGTAAAAATGCTGCCACAACACTTGCAATGCTTGGCGCGATAGCTTTAACGATGTTTATCGGGGTAACAGTTCTAGCAAACATCACCCAGGTGCATGTTGTACACGGTGATGAATTCATTAAGGGAATGCCAGAGGGTACTCAGCAAAAGACAGTTATCGCTCAAGTTGCCAATGCAGTCTTTAGTAACTTCCCGATCATGGCTAGCTTCGTTGCACTTGTTACTGCAATGATTTTGGTGTTAGCAGCAAACACTGCATTTAACGGCTTCCCAGTTCTAAGTTCAATTCTTGCCCGTGATGGATTCTTGCCTCGTCAGTTGCACACTCGTGGTGATCGCTTGGCATACAGCAACGGAATCATTGCCCTTGCAGCGCTGGCAATGTTATTGGTTTATGCATATGAAGCAGAAGTTACTTCACTTATCCCGCTCTACACCGTTGGTGTTTTTGTCTCTTTCACAGTGAGTCAATTAGGCATGATGCGACATTGGACGCGAAACATTGCCAATGAACCAGATGAAACACTGCATATTGCCATGAAGCGCAGTCGAGTCATTAATACTGTTGGCTTTGCGATGACCGGCACAGTATTAATCATTGTTCTGATCACTAAATTTGCGATTGGTGCATGGATCGCGTGTGTTGCCATGTCAGCAATTTACGCAACGATGCGATCAGTCAAAAAACACTATGACCGAGTCTCCGCTGAATTAAGTGTTGGTGAAGACGAACCGGTTACCTTGCCTTCTAGAGTTCATGCCATTGTTTTGGTTTCAAAAATTCACAAACCAACGCTTCGTGCACTGGCTTATGCAAGAGCAACAAGACCAACCACCCTTGAAGCTGTAACAGTTGCAGTTGATCAGGAAGAAACTGATTCATTCACAAATGAATGGAACCGGCGAGAAATTCCGGTAACTCTGACCGTTTTACATTCGCCATATCGCGAAATCACTAGGCCAATTCTTGAATACGTGCGCTCAATCGCACGTAAAAGTTCGCGCGATCTAATCACTATTTACATCCCTGAATATGTTGTTGGTAAATGGTGGGAGCAGCTTTTGCATAACCAGAGTGCGCTTCGCCTTAAAGGCAGACTGCTGTTCACGCCAGGGGTGATGGTTGTTTCAGTTCCTTGGCAACTTGAATCAAGTGAGCGCGTAGATCTTGATGAACACGAAAGTGCTCCTGGTGACGTTCGTCGAGGCGAACTAAGGTCAAATAGCTAAACCATGGCTGAAGAATCTAACCAAGTTCATCTTGGTGATCTAATAACTCTGCGCATCGACAAAGTTGCTAATGGTGGGTTTTGCGTTGGTCGACACAACGGCCAAGCAGTTTTTGTTAGAAATAGTTTGCCTGGTGAACTTGTCACTGCTGAAGTAACTGAAATAAATAAACGTTATTTACGCGCAAGCGCAACACAAATAATTGAATCTAGTGAAAACAGAATTGAGCCTGCCTGTAGTTATGCAAATGTTTGTGGTGGCTGTGATTGGCAGCATGCAAACCTCGAATACCAAAGAGATTTAAAAAGTGCAGTTGTCATTGAGCAATTGATGCATTTAGGTGATGTGCATACGGTTAACGGACGACCAATAGCTGAATTTAAAGTAAGCGCGCTCAGTCATAACGAAACCGGACTTCGCTGGCGAACCCGAAACCGCTATGCAAACATCGCAAACTATTCAATTGGGATGCGTCTACCTAGATCTCACTCTGTGATCGAAATTGACGACTGTTTAATTGCAGCTGATGGTTCCGTTGAATTAGCCCAGTCGGCATTGAAATTGGGTTCAGCAGAAGTTGCTACCGCCCAAAGTTCAACAGGTCAGTTGGTTTTAGTTGACCAAAATGGTGGACCGTGGCTTGATGAAGTTGTCGAAGACAGATCATGGCGAATTCACGCTGGTTCATTTTGGCAAGTTCACAAAGATGCACCAGCTGCCTTTGTTTCAACAGTTCGTAAACTTACTGGGCTTAAGTCAGGCGATCGGTTGCTTGATCTGTATTCAGGTGCGGGCTTATTTGCAGCCTGCCTATCGAAAGATGTTGGCGATAACGGTTTGGTTGTTGCCGTCGAAAGTTCGATCGATGCAGTTCGAGATGCCAGAAGATCGTGTAGTGATTTAGCCAATTTGGATTTGATTACTTCAGATGTTGCTAAGTGGCTGTCGGTAAATGACGAAGATTTTGATGTGGTAATTCTTGACCCACCACGAACTGGCGCTGGGGCAGAGGTGAGCGAAAAGATCGCAAAAATTGCGAAACGAAAAATTGTTTATGTTGCCTGTGATCCATCAGCCCTTGGCAGGGACACTGGTTACCTAGCAAGCCATGGCTGGCAAATTGAACAGCTAGTTGGCTACGACGCATTCCCGCAGACTTCACATGTGGAATGTATTGCCACCTTTGTTAAGAACTAGTAGGCCAATTAGAAATCGCTCAGGCCAATAAAGTATCTTGATATCAAGGAACTTTTAGGAGCGCGATGAGCAGTCTCAATTCGTTTAACGCAAAATCAACATTTAAATCTGGTTCAACTGAAGTTGAGATTTTTAGACTTGATGCGCTTAAGGGAACTGAAAAACTGCCTTATACCCACAAAGTATTACTAGAAAATTTACTTCGCACTGAAGACGGTGCGAATGTAACTGCCAAACAAATCGAAGCACTTGCTAACTGGGACTCCAGCGCTGAGCCAACAGATGAAATTCAATTCACGCCAGCTCGCGTAATCATGCAAGATTTCACTGGCGTGCCGTGCATCGTTGACTTAGCCACAATGCGAGAAGCTTTCACATCTCTTGGTGGAAATCCAAAACGAATTAATCCTTTAGCTCCGGCTGAACTTGTAATTGACCACTCAGTTATCGCTGATTTTTTTGGCCGTGAAGACGCAGCCGAAGCAAACGTTGAACTTGAATACCAGCGAAATGGTGAACGTTACCAATTCTTGCGCTGGGGCCAAGATGCATTCACTGATTTCAAAGTTGTACCGCCTGGCACCGGCATTGTGCACCAGGTAAACATTGAGGCATTAGCGCGTGTTGTCATGGTTCGAAATGGTCAGGCTTATCCAGATACTTGTGTCGGCACTGACTCACACACCACCATGGTTAACGGCTTAGGTGTTCTTGGTTGGGGTGTTGGCGGCATCGAAGCAGAAGCTGCGATGCTTGGCCAGCCAGTATCGATGCTCATTCCACGTGTTGTTGGTTTCAAACTTCATGGTTCGATGCCTGCAGGAACTACAGCAACTGACTTAGTTTTAACAATCACGGCAATGCTTCGTAAGCACGGTGTTGTCGGTAAGTTTGTCGAATTTTATGGACAGGGCGTAAGCGCTGTTTCACTTGCCAACCGCGCAACGATCGGCAACATGAGTCCTGAATATGGTTCGACAGCTGCCGTGTTCCCAATTGATGATGAGACTTTGAACTATCTGCGCTTAACTGGACGTCCTGAATCACAAATCGCACTTGTGAAAGATTATGCACAAGCTCAAGGTCTATGGCACAACCCAAGTGTTGAACCTAAGTACAGCGAATACATCGAACTTGATCTAGGCACAATCGTTCCATCCATTGCTGGACCAAAGCGCCCACAAGATCGAATCGAACTTTCAAAAGCTTCCAAAGCCTTCGAGGAAGCGTTACCAACCTATACAGATGATTTTGATAAGACAGCTGATGTTTCTTTAGCTGGTCAAAACTTCCAAATCGGAAATGGTTCAGTTGTAATTGCTGCAATTACATCTTGTACAAATACTTCAAACCCTTCAGTGATGTTGGCTGCAGGATTACTTGCTAAAAATGCTGTCGAAAAAGGTTTGAGTAGAAAGCCATGGGTCAAGACAACGCTTGCCCCAGGCTCACAAGTGGTTACTGACTATTACAACAAGTCAGGTTTAACACCATATTTAGACAAACTTGGTTTCAACCTTGTTGGGTATGGCTGCACAACGTGTATTGGTAACTCAGGTCCACTTGAACCAGAAATTAGCACAGCAATTCAATCAAATGATTTAGCTGCAGCAGCGGTACTTTCTGGTAACCGTAACTTCGAAGGACGTATAAATCCCGATGTGAAGATGAATTACTTAGCTTCGCCACCGCTTGTTGTTGCATACGCAATTGCAGGTTCAATGGATGTTGACTTACTTCACGATCCACTAGGAGATGACCTAGAAGGCAATCCTGTTTTCCTCAAAGACATTTGGCCAAGCACCGAAGATGTTCAAAAGACTATGGAAAGCGCGATCGATGCCGACATGTTCACATCACGCTACAAAGATGTATTTGCAGGGGATAGCCGCTGGAAAAATCTAAATACTCCAACTGGTGACACCTTTGCTTGGGATGCGAAGAGTACTTATGTACGCCGTCCACCATATTTTGAAAACATGCCAGCACAACCACAGGCAGTCAAAGACATTGCTGGTGCCAGAGTGCTGGCTAAGTTAGGTGACAGTGTGACAACCGATCACATTTCGCCAGCTGGATCAATTAAGGCTGATAGTCCGGCCGGTAAATACTTAAGTGCTAACGGTGTTGAAAAAGCTGATTTCAACTCATATGGTTCACGGCGAGGAAATCACGAAGTGATGATTCGTGGAACTTTTGCAAACATCCGATTAAAGAATCAACTTTTAGATGGTGTTGAAGGTGGTTTCACTCGCGATTTCACAAAACCTGATGCACCTCAAACAACGATTTACGATGCATCTGTTGCAGCGGCTGAAGCAAACATTCCACTAGTGATTCTGGCTGGCAAAGAATACGGCTCGGGATCATCACGTGACTGGGCAGCAAAAGGAACAGCGCTACTTGGTGTTAAAGCTGTAATTGCAGAATCATACGAGCGAATTCACCGTTCAAACTTGATCGGAATGGGAGTGCTTCCACTTCAATTCCCTGATGGCAAGAACGCTGACAGCTTGGGCCTAAGTGGCACTGAAACTTTTGCATTTTCAGGGATCGTTGAACTTAATAACGGCAAAATTCCAAAGACAGTAAAGGTCACAGCAAGTGGCCAAGATGGCAAAACCATTGAGTTTGATGCTGTAGTTCGCATTGATACACCGGGTGAAGCTGACTACTTCCGCCATGGAGGAATCTTGCAATATGTCCTTCGAAGTCTGTTAGCAGCCTAAAAACCTAGGGATTAAGGCACTTCAGTTCGCTAAGTAAACTAAATGTTAATAACCGAGACGGTTAATAATGATTTTGGTCGAAGGGTGTTTATCGCGTGCTAGATCGCATAACTTCACCCAATGACTTACGCATTTTGTCGTATCCGCAGTTAACTGAACTTGCAAATGAGATTCGTGAATTTTTAGTAAGCAAAGTTTCAAAAACCGGAGGGCACCTAGGTCCCAATCTTGGTGTTGTTGAACTTACTCTTGCTATTCACCGAGTATTTGAATCACCTAAAGATCCGATCCTTTGGGATACCGGACATCAGTCATACGTTCACAAAATAGTTACCGGTCGTGCTGATCAATTCGATTCTTTGCGACAAGAATCTGGTCTTTCGGGTTATCCAAGCAGACAAGAAAGTATTCATGACGTAATTGAAAACAGTCATGCATCAACTGCACTTTCTTATGCCGATGGCATTGCAAAAGCTTTTGAAATCCATGGCGAAAGTGATCGCCACGTAGTTGCAGTCGTCGGCGACGGTGCGTTGACGGGTGGAATGACCTGGGAAGCAATTAATAACATCGCAGATGGATCTAAACGTTCAATAGTGATTGTGGTTAATGACAATGAGAGATCTTATTCGCCAACTATCGGTGGCATGGCTCATCACTTAGCAACACTTCGCACAACCAAGGGTTATGAAAAATTCTTGGATTGGGGTAAATCAGTTCTTGAACGCACACCCGTCGTTGGCGCGCCAATGTTCGAAGCATTACATGGCATGAAAAAGGGAATTAAAGACTTTGTCGCACCGCAAGGCATGTTCGAAGATTTAGGGATTAAATATGTTGGTCCGGTTGATGGTCACAACATTGAAGAACTTGAATTTGCACTCAAGCGAGCCAGAGATTTTGGCGCGCCAGTTATCGTGCATGCGATCACTGAAAAGGGTCGTGGTTATAAGCCAGCAGAACAAGATCATGCAGAAAAATTCCATGCAGTTGGCATCGTTGATCCAGATAACGGCAAACCACTTAAATCCGCTGGGCCAACTTGGACAAATGTTTTTAGCGAAGAATTAGTTGCAATTGGCAATCGTCGTCAAGATGTCGTGGCAATAACTGCAGCGATGCTTGGACCAACTGGCTTAGATAAGTTCAAAGCTAATTTCCCACAGCGCACTTTTGATGTTGGCATTGCTGAGCAACACGCTGTAACAAGCGCAGTGGGCATGGCACATGCTGGTTTGCACCCTGTTGTAGCTGTCTACAGCACGTTCTTAAATCGGGCGATTGATCAAGTCATCATGGACTGCGCACTTCACAGCGCTGGTGTGACTTTCGTGCTTGATCGTGCTGGTATCACTGGCGATGACGGACCAAGCCATAACGGCATGTGGGATATGGCATTACTTCGTATCGTGCCAACTCTAGAGCTTGCTGCGCCACGCGATGGCGAGCAACTAAAACTTGCCTTGGCAAAATCAGTAGATAAGTCAGATCATCCAACTGTTGTTCGATTCCCTAAGGGAACACTAAATGGCGAAATCAAGGCAGAAAAGAATTTGCCTTATGGCGATGTATTACTTGATTGCCAGGATCCAGATGTAACCATAATTTCAGTTGGTGCTTTAGCAATCCAAGTACTAGAAGCAGCAAACACTTTGCGTGCTGAAGGCTACCAAGTTCGAGTGATCGATCCGATTTGGTGCCTTCCAGTAAATCCAGACCTTGTGAAAAATCTCGCGGATAGCTCGCTAGTAATCACAGTCGAAGATGGCTTGGTTGCAGGTGGTATCGGTGATGCGATTGCTGCTTCAATGCGCACAGCAGGGATCGAAATTCCAGTTCTAAACATTGGTATTCCAAAAGAGTTTTTACGCCAGGCAAGTCGAGCAACATTACTTGCTGATTTTGGTCTTGATGCCACAAGCATTACCAATGCGGTGCGCATCAGACTTCAAGCGGTAGTTGGCTAATTTAGATTAAGTGTCTGGGCGATTAGTCCACGAACATGTTCGCGTTGCCATTGACGAACCCGATTGTCATCAAGAATTTTTTCAAGTTCTGACAAATCACTTGGCTTAAGCCACACAGCTTTTCGCACAACTTCAGGAGTAATCAAATTTTCGGTAGGGATCTGAAGTTCTTCAGCTAGGGTGCCAATGGCGGTGCGAATTGCTTCAAGTCTGGCGAATGCCTCGGGATGCCTTGCTTGCCAATTTCTTGGGTGTGGAACTGTATCGGATTTAACTTTTAGTGGTGGCAAATCAGATGCTGGAATGTTTATTCCAGTTTCAAATGCATTTGCCCAAACATCTAGGTTTCGATTAATTCCACGTAATTTCATGAATGGAAGAACAAGAGCAGCTTGCCAATTACTGCACGTAGCAATTTCGATTAATTGAGAATCATTTAGGATTCGACCAGCGGCAATATCGGTGTTTTTAGCAATTTCATTTCGAGCAAACCAAAGTTCTCTGGCGACCGCAAGTTGTTGTTGATCTTTTAGTTTGTGGATCCCTGAAAGCTTTCGCCAAGGATCTTGCCTAACAATAGGTTCAGTTGTTAAGCGAACATGCTCAAACTCTTGCAGGGCCCACTCATATTTATTAGCTTCTTGAAGTTGTTTTGAAAGAATATCCCAAAGTTCAAATAAAAATTCAACGTCTAATGCCGCATATGCAAGCCATTCATCAGGAAGTGGGCGAGTGGACCAGTCTGCAGCACTATGTTCTTTGGCAAGCGAAATGTTAAGAAGCTGTTCAGCTAAAGTTCCGAGGCCAACCTTTGGTAAACCAAGTATTCGCCCGGCAAGTTCAGTATCAAAAAGTGCATTGTTTGGTTTTAATCCAACTTCAGCCAAGCAAACTAAATCTTGACTAGCGGCATGCAGGATCCAATCGGTATCAGCTGTAGCTTCTTGGATGATGTTTAGATTTTCAAACTCGGTTGGATCAATAAGGAATGTGCCACTACCAGCTCGACGAAGTTGAACCAGATATGCTCTTTGGCTATATCTGAAACCACTTGCTCGCTCAGCATCTAATGCAACAGGACCATTGCCAGCTGCCAATTTTTCAGCCGCTCGGTTTATGCCTCGTTGGCTATCGATTAAATCTGGCAGTCCTTCTCGGGGTAGATCAACCCGAATAACTTCAATTTCGGTCATGTATTAACGATTTCGGGAAATTGTCGAAACTCCTGGTGGCAACGGGGTTAAGCCAGCACATTGTTCAACAAAATCTAGCCAGACTTTTAATTGCTCACCAACATTGGAAGTATTTGGAGTCCAGGAAGCACGAATCTCAACGTCAGCTTCTCGTTCACGATTTTCAATTCCGGCAAATGATTTCGAAACAGTTCGAGTAACAGTTCCGCTGATGTTGTGGAATCCATCAAGAGATGAAGAAAGTGAATCCATCAACCATGACCATGCCACATCGTCAAAGAGTTCATCGGTTACAACATCTGTTTCTATCGGCGCACTGACGAATGTGACGATGCGAAGTGTTCCATTCCAGGTTTCTTGACCTTCTGGATCATGTAAAACTACAAACCGACCATTAGCTAGATCTTCATCATTGCTGCCAACAACATCAAGACCTAAAGCAAAACTCTTTGGTGCTAGGCGGGCGGGTGCTGGAACTTCTTCAAGTAAGAATTCAGGTCGAAATTCAAGATTCTTAAGACTTGCTACAACTTCTTCCCAGGTGTCCACGGTCTTCACCTCAGTTGCAACTAATTTCACTTAATTGAGCCTATAAATTAATGTCTTTAGTTTTCTGCTGACGCGCCGCGAGTATTGGGTTTTCGTATTACAAAGAACTAATTACCTTCAGGTAGAGTGCATGAATGGCCATCATCTTCGCACTGCTTTCAAGTTTGACTTGGGGAACTGCAGACTTTCTCGGTGGCATCCTTTCTAAAAAACGATCCTCAATTGCAGTCATCGGTGGCTCTCAACCATTTGGTCTGGTCGCAGCACTTGCAATCGCTCTTGCAACTAGCCAATTTTGGTTTAACCGAGAAGTTGTTATTTATGGAGTACTTGCAGGCTTAATCGGCATGGTTGCGCTAATGGCTTATTACCAAGCCTTAGCTACTGGCTCAATGGGAATCGTTGCACCAATTGGATCACTTGGTGTAGTTGTTCCGTTGATCTATGGCTACTTGCAAGGTGATTCACCAACTGGACTTCAAAATTTTGGTATTGCTCTTTCAATCATCGGAGTTATTTTAGCAAGTGGCCCAGAATTTCGAGGGGATGCAAAAAGCGGTCCAATTCTTTTGGCATTTTTATCAGCTGCAATGTTTGGTTTTTGTATTTTGTTCATGGCAAAAGGTGGCCAAATAAATAGTGCTGCAACTGTAGTAATGATGCGTGTTGCTCAAGTAAGCACGATGGTTTCAGTTGCTTTAATCCTGCGATCAATTGGTGGATTGAAAAAGGAAGACCTTCCATTACTTGCGGTAACAGGGTCTTTCGATGCAGTGGCAAACCTATTTTTCGCAGCAGCTGCAGGTATGGGAATGCTGGCAATCGTTTCAGTACTTGGTTCACTTTTCCCAGTTGCGACAGGAATTCTTGCTTGGTGGTTCTTAAAAGAACGCCTAGCGCTGGTTCAATACATCGGCATTGCTGTGACGATGGCCGGCGTAATTGCAATCACATCAGGATGATTTAGGTTCAAGCGTTAACGAAATTGAGTTAATGCAGTAACGCAAATCAGTTGGGGTTGCGTAGCCTTCACCAGCAAAAACATGGCCTAAGTGTGAGTTGCAACTAGCACATCGAATTTCAGTACGAACCATTCCATGCGAGTTATCAGAAATTTCAACAACAGAATCTTTTGCAAGCGGCGTGAAAAACGATGGCCAACCACAGCCAGAGTGGAATTTGTGATCACTTCGGAATAACTCTGCGTTACAAGCTCGACAGCGGTAGATTCCTTCCGTTTCGGTATCTGTGTATTCGCCTACAAATGGTGCTTCGGTTCCGGCTTCTCTAAGCACATGAAATTCCTCAGGCGAAAGTTCCTGGCGCCACTGATCTTCTGTTTTGTTTAAACCGCTCATAGTTATCTAATTTAACGTTTAATTCGGGCAACTTGGTCACTACCAAGTTTGGCAGTGATTCGATTTGGCCATTTAGAAATCGCATTTGTAAGGGGCGTTACCTGGGCTTGGCTACCCAATGAGACAGGGGAATAAGTTATGTCTAGTTCATCGATCAGATTTTGGGCTAGAAGTTCGGTCAGAAGTTGCTCGCCACCTTCGCAAACGATTCGACGGTAGCCAAGGTCATTTAACGCAGGAATAAGTTCATTGAAATTGATTAGACCTGACCAAATTAGAAAGTCACAAAACTGCTCTAACTTGGCTTTGTTTCCAAGCCAATTTTGATCTGTTGATTGTGAAGTAATAATTAGCGGTTTATTAAGTGGGTCACTGAACATGCGAGCTGTTAAATCAAAGTTGAGTGAATTTGATATCACAACTAATCTGGCTGGCTTGGAATTTAAATTTTGGTAATCGCCTGCAAGTTTAGGGACTTTGTAGTCTTCAATTCGTACGGTATTGGCCCCAACTAAAATCGCATCTGAAATCGCACGAAGAGTTAGTAAGACTTTTAGATCAAGGGGACTGGATAACCCTTTTGATGAACCAGTTTCATCAACGAAGTGACCATCCTTACTCATCACCATGTTGGCTCGTAGCCAATTTCTTTGATCTGAAGGGACAGCATAAAAGTCGGCTAAGTCACCAACACTTGCCCCAGTTAGATCCAGCTCCATGCGCCAATCTTTGCATAGGCTAGAGCGGTGTTCAGCCTTTGCACTCGCTTTCCGCAGATTTCAGCTGATCACATCGTTGATCAATTCTCACCACCACCTAGGTTTGCTTCAGTTCGTTTCTCGAACTATCTACCTGATCCCAACGAGCCAACACAATCGATTGCACTTTCAAAAATGCAATTGTTTTCTTCACCAATTGAAGTGAAATCAGGATTCTTTGGAAAAAATAAAAAGCAAAAGGGTAGGGGCATCTATTTAGATGGTGGGTTTGGTGTTGGTAAAACACATTTACTTGCAGCGTTATTTCATGAGTTCAAAGGCAAGAGTACTTATGCCAGTTTCGTTGAATACACCAACCTGGTTGGCGCACTTGGTTTTGAACAAACGGTTCAAGCGCTATCAAAATTCAACTTGATTTGCATTGATGAATTCGAACTAGATGACCCAGGCGATACCGTTCTCATGAGTACTTTGTTAAATCGCTTAGTTGATCAAGGCGTGAACATTGCCGCAACGAGTAATACGTTGCCCGATCGCTTAGGTGAAGGACGATTTGCTGCAGATGACTTCATGCGCGAGATACAAGGTTTAGCTGCCCACTTTGATGTCGTGAGAGTTGATGGTCCTGATTATCGGCACCGTGACCAGGAACAAGCTGCCCCACCGAGGACAAATAGTGCGCTTGAATTAGGACCTGCGAACTTTGCGCTAAATGACATGGCTGATCTTGACTCTCATCTTCAAAAAGTTCACCCAAGTGCTTACGCTTCGCTACTTAAAGATGTCACTCAACTCAACATTAGAGATCTTGCACCATTAACAAATCAAGCGAACGCGCTTCGCTGGGTAGTTTTTATTGACAGGCTTTATGACTTACAAATTCCTGTTGCCTATAGCGGCAGCCCAGTAGAGGAATTGTTTTCACCTGAAATGAAAAAAGGTGGCTATCGAAAGAAATATTTCCGAGCAATTTCAAGATTTAGTGCACTTAGCAGAGAAGCACAGTAATTAGCATTTGATTTTCTGTGGTCGATACAGGACTCGAACCTGTGACCTCTTCCATGTCAAGGAAGCGCGCTAACCAACTGCGCCAATCGACCTAAGGGTAACTTCGCTTGAGGTGGAGACGGGATTTGAACCCGTGTACGCGGCTTTGCAGGCCACTGCCTCGCCTCTCGGCCACTCCACCACTAAAAGTACTCGCGGCATGCGAGTTCCTTTTGAGCGGACGACGGGATTTGAACCCGCGACCCTCACCTTGGCAAGGTGATGCTCTACCACTGAGCCACGTCCGCGTGTAAGGCTAAGAACTAACCCGACTGCGATACCTTATCTCAAAAGCAGGGGTTCAATCAAAATAGGGTATTTATCATGAGGCAGGCCATTGGGATCTTCGGTGATCAGGTTGCCACCGAACTTAAGCGCATAAGCCGCGATCCTTCTGATTTGGACCAATCTGGTTGGTGGGCTGTCACGCAAACTTTCGAAGGTGAATTTATTGCTTTTGAATTCGCAAGTGTTACTCACATTTCAGAATTTAATTTTGGTTCAGTTAATTTGCCAAAGATTGATCCAGCGTCTTGGCTACCTTCGATCTCTAAAGCCGATTACGAAAATGCTGTGGCGACTATTCGCGATGACATCGCTCGAGGCTGGGTCTACCAAGCTAATCTTTGCTATGTCTTAAGTGCACCCTTAAGTGAGCCACTTGATCCTGTTGGCTTGTGGCAATTATTAAGTAAGCACAATCAGGCGCCCTATTTAAGTGCACTTTACATTCCTAAAACCGAATCAGGTTTTGCAGATGATGTTTCGATTGTCAGCGCTTCACCCGAACTATTTATCAGTCGCGAAGGAAATTTATTAACTTCAAGTCCAATAAAAGGTACGGCTAAATCAGAAACTGAATTACTTGAAAAAGATCGCGCTGAAAATGTGATGATCGTTGATTTGATCAGAAATGACATGTCTCATGTAGCAATACCCGGGACTGTCGAGGTTCCTGAATTACTACGCGTTGAACCACATCCTGGCTTAGTCCATTTAGTAAGTGATGTTCAAGGATTAGTTTCAAGTGAAACTTCTTGGGCTCAAATTCTTGAAGCAATGTCACCACCAGGGTCAGTTAGTGGAGCGCCAAAATCAAGCGCTCTTGAAGTAATTAACCGACTTGAAAAAACGCCGCGGCAGATCTATTGCGGCGCTTTTGGATTTGTTGATGCCAATCTAAAAAATGCAAAACTTGCAGTTGGTATACGAACATTTTGGCAAACTCAAAATGATGGAAAACATTTCATCAACTTTGGAACCGGTGCGGGAATAACCTGGGGAAGTGACCCAACAAGTGAGTGGGCTGAGACTCAACTCAAAGCACAAAATCTGCTTCGCGTAGCTAGCTTGGAAAACTAGTTAGAGTTAACAAGTGAGCAAAACAGTTTGTTATGTTAATGGCCAGTTACTTGATAGCGATCAGGCCAACATCAGCGTTTTTGACCACGGTTTCACTGTTGCAGATGGTGTTTTTGAAACTTTAAAGTTTCAATCAGGTCAACCTTTTGCAGTTGATCGTCACATCAAACGTCTTCGTAAGTCTTGCGATGGATTAGGTATTGCGTTTCCGGATGAAGGAACATTAAGAAATGCTATTGATTCTGTAAGCCAAGCAAATGGTGAAATTGCTCAAGGTCGAATGCGGATCACTGTGACCAGCGGCAACGGACCACTTGGGTCAGATCGAATAAACATTTCACCAACTTTGGTTATTTCAGTAGCAGCACAAAAACCTTGGGCAGATAGTTCCGAAGTTTTGCTTGTGCCCTGGATCAAAAACGAGAAGTCGCCACTCGTTGGTCTAAAGACAACGTCCTATGCCGAGAATGTCTATGCACTAGAGGCAGCACATGAAAAGGGTTTTAGTGAGGCTGTATTCCTAAGCGGACAAGGATTACTTTCGGAAGGAACAGGTAGCAACATATTTATTGTTAAGAATGGCGAAGTATTAACTCCAGGCACAAATAGTGGCTTACTTGAGGGGATTACTCGGGAGCTTGTTCTTGAATGGTCTACATTCCCAATATTTATAAAAGATTTAACCGAAGATGATCTGTTTGAAGCCGATGAAGTTTTTATTACTTCTTCTACTAGAGATGTGCACCCGGTTACTCGAATTGCAAAATTAACCGAAGCCAAACGTGTAGTTAACCTAAAAGAGCTATCAGTTGGTAAAGTCACAAGTGAAATTGCTATGACTTTCAAAAAACTAAGTAGTGAGCGTATTAATCCTTAAATGAGTAATTCAGGACCTTCAATAAAGAGGCGAGTTGGCATCGTCTATCGCGATCGGCGTAACGCTGCGCGAACTAATCGTGCCCTTGATGCAACCTGGAAACTTATTGTCTTGGTTATTGGATTGACGTTAGTCGGACTTGGAATTTTCTTTTTGCTTTTCCCGGGACCAGGCTGGGCAACTTTATTACTGGGCTTAATCGTTTTAGCTTCTGAATACAGTTGGGCTAAGCGATTACTGCATCCAGTTCGTAGATTTACTTCAGCGATGGCTCTAAAGATCATGAGCGATGAGTACAAGCAGCGCCGGATGCATATCGCACTTGCCTCAACTTTTGTATTAATAGTTTTGCTCTACGCGTACTGGAACGAATGGGGCTTAACCATGGATGGCGTCAAAGGCTTCGCATCAGCGATTTTCGGTTTCTAAGATAGGCTTTAGGTTACAAACTTAAGTTTTAAAAGGATTTAATCGTGCCGTCAGTGTTAGTTGGGGACAATAAAGTCGCCACTGAAATTGAATCTGGCGCCACCGCCTTTGATGTTGTTGGCGATAAAGCCAGAAAAATTGTGGTCGCAAAAGTCAATGGCGTACTTGTTGATCTTTCACACATCCTCAAAGATGGCGATGTAGTAATTCCAGTAGCAATTACGGATCCAGAAGGTCTTTCAGTTCTGCGACATAGCGTGGCGCACATTGTGGCTCAAGCAACTCAAAATCTATTTAGCGATGTGAAGCTTGGTATCGGTCCGCCAATCAAAGATGGTTTCTTTTATGACTTTGGAACAACAAGGTCATTCACACCTGAAGATCTCGCTGCAATTGAAAAAGAGACTTTGGCAATTATTCAGTCTGGTCAAAGATTTAACCGCCGCACAACTGATCGAGAAAATGCACGTAAAGAACTTGCTCACGAACCTTTCAAAATTCGACTTCTTGGCGATGATAACCAAGCAGAAGTTATGTCAGAAGAAGTCATGGAAGTTGGCGGAGGAGAACTAACTATCTATGACAACATCGATCTTCGCTCTGGTGATTTAAAGTGGTGTGATCTTTGTCGGGGACCACATGTTCCAGACACTCGGTACATCGATGGCAAAGCTGTAAAACTTATGCGCACCTCAGCTGCGTACTGGCTTGGCGACCAGAAAAACGAATCAATGCAGCGTGTTTATGGCACAGCTTGGCCGACCAAAGATGATTTGAAGTCTTACTTAACCATGCTTGAAGAAGCTGAAAAGCGCGATCACCGCAAACTTGGTGTTGAACTTGATTTGTTCAGTTTCCCAGATGAAATTGGAAGTGGCCTTGCAGTATTCCATCCAAAAGGTGGCATAGTTCGCCGTCAGATGGAAGATTATTCACGTCTTCGCCATGAAGCCGCTGGCTATGAATTTGTTTATTCACCTCACATCACAAAATCAACTTTGTTTGAAAAATCAGGACACCTTGATTGGTACAAAGAAGGCATGTTCCCAGCAATGCATTTGGATGAGGAATATCACGACGATGGCACCGTTAAGCGCCAAGGTCAGGATTATTACCTAAAGCCAATGAACTGTCCGTTTCATAATTTGATTTTCCAATCGCGTGGTCGCAGTTACCGTGAATTACCACTTCGTCTTTTCGAATTTGGCTCGGTTTATCGCTACGAACGATCAGGCGTTGTTCATGGCCTGACTCGAGTTCGAGGCATGACCCAAGATGACGCGCACATCTATTGCACCCGCGATCAAATGCAAGATGAACTTAAGAACTTATTGACTTTCGTGCTTGATCTACTTCGCGACTATGGTCTAGATGATTTCTACCTTGAGCTATCAACTCGCAATCCAGAAAAGTCGATTGGTAGTGACAGTGAATGGGCCGAAGCTACTGCAGCACTTGAAGAAGCAGCAACATTATCTGGCCTTGAACTAGTTCCAGATCCAGGTGGCGCAGCCTTCTATGGTCCAAAGATTTCAGTTCAGGCACGTGATGC
>JACCDO012246778.1_pt1 | contig 25605 bp, 44 predicted proteins | sample 7446101 | NCBI WGS metagenome assembly JACCDO01 (sample SAMN15323440, study PRJNA562643) | freshwater metagenome | isolation source: river surface water | place: USA:Blue River Watershed | collected 2017-08-16 | reverse complement strand
GGTCTTGGGATAACTGGGGAATTACTTGTGAAATGGAAAGTGTATTAGATGAACAAGAAGTACCTAAACGAGCAATCTCTTTAATATGGAATCAACGTTCAGTAGAAACATTCTTGGGATTACAGTTCAACATTGCTTCTTATGGTTTATTACTTGAAATCATTGCTAAGATAGTTAACATGGTTCCTGATGAATTGATTGGTAATCTAGGTGACACACACCTTTACTTGAACCATATTAAACAAGCTAAAGAACAAATCGGTAGAGAGTTAACTGACGAGGAAAGATATAATATTTGGTTCACAAATAATTACGAAACTGGCATGGAAAGATATTTTGACCCAAATAATTTACCAGACTTTGATGATGGGTATTATACACCAACACCAAAAAGAACAAGAGAACCATACCCACTACCTGTTTTAAAACACATGAAAACGGATGAGTTCTACAAATCTTTAAGTGAGGATGAATCACTATTCCACCATCTAAACCCAGCAGATTTTATGGTTGAAAACTACCAATCACACCCAACAATAAAAGCACCCTTAAGTAATTAATTATGAGAATAAGTATAGATACGGTCGTATCCCAAATATATCTGTTACCATACGTTAAAATAACGCATAGTAGATGGTTAAATGGTAACTACGAATTAATAATCGGTTGGTTAAAATGGGAATTAGTAATAGGAATATGAAAAAAATTAGAATTAACGGTTATTTTTACAAGATTTGGACTAAAGGTGGGTTTAAACAATTTAACCCGATACCCTGCCCATTCTTTGTACACAACCGATTAGAGAATTTTATTGAGACTGGTGTCTCAACGAACCTTTGGGTAATAAGTATCAGCTTCCTGATCTGGGACTTTGGTATCCAGATTTACCAGGATTTATAGTATTAGTTATGGAAATATTAAGAAGAATTTTAGCATTCATTATGGGTATAATATTTTACCCATTTGTCACGGGATTTATAATGCTCGAAAATATGGGTTTTTTTAATGAGATAAAAAAATATAATTGGACGGCTATATTTGCGTATAGCGCTATCGGTTTTATGGCTTACTTATGGATCATATATGTCGTAAAACCTTTGGTTCTAATAATAAGTGGGAACATAATAGATTAATTATGATATTAAGAGAGTTAAAAAATTGGTTGAATAACCTACCAGAAGAATTTCTGGATTTTAATGTTGTTAACGGCGAGGTTGGTATGCTTGACGGGCAATATATGTATCGCGTTGATAAACCAGTAACAACGTTAACTGTTGATGAGGAAAATAAAGAGGTTGTGATTTTAAATGATTCACAAGAAACTGAAGATCATATAAGAGAAAATTCATGAGATTAATATCAAATAGGGGTAACACTAACGGTGTTAACCAGGACTTGGAAAATACCCAGATTTATATACAAGAAGCTATTAATAAGGGTTATGATGTTAAGGTTGATTTGTGGGTTATGAACGGTAAACTATACCTGGGTAGTAATGAACCAACAACCCCCTTAGATATTGATTGGTTGGAGCGTGCCGCTTCTAAATTATGGTTACATTGTAGAGACACCGAAGTCATATCAAAATTGGTTGATCTAGATCCCAGGGGTGCTAATTTACATTATTTCTGGCACGAAAATGACACATTAACATTAACCAGCAGATGTTATATGTGGGTTAGCCCAGGTAAACAACCAGTTAAAGGCGGTATCGCAGTTTCACCAGAATTAAATGACGATAACGTCAACACTTGTTACGGTGTTTGCTCTGATTATATTGAGCGATACAAATAAATTTTATTGGGGTTTTTTTCTTTAAATCAAAGTATATATTGTTATAGGATAATATAATAATATGGACGTACACGAATGGTTTAAAACAGATGAATTTAAAAGCCTACCTTATATGAAAAGGGTTTGGATTAGATTCAAGGTTGCGTTTTTTGAAACAATCTCAATGCAATGAAAAAATGGTCTTCAATTAGAGCGGTTTATTTATTAATAGCTCTAGTATTAATGTCGGGTTTGATGCTCGAAAATTGGTATATAATTTCTTTTATCATAATTATGTTATTGTTCGCGACAATAACTAAGTTCTGCCCATCAAAATGGTTTTTTGAAAAACTCGGGTTTGGTAAATCTGAAATATAATGCAGGTTGATAACACGATATCTAAAGGTTCTAAAATTGCCCTGGTAATCTCTGGGTTGATCATGTTAGCCTTCTTCTCCGTACAAACTTGTGTTGTTTTTGGTTTATGCGACCCATCTATTGAGATAGCTTACTTTGGTTACCTCTGTATCTTGGCGTTTACGCCGCCATTTGGGTACGTTGTTCGTGAGTTCCTGATTAAAAAGGCTAGCACGGAAAAGGAGTTAGATAAGAAAAATATTTATCTAGAACACGCGGCCAAAATTATTAGACATGACATGCACTCTGGTATTAACACGTATATACCAAGAGGTATATCTTCGCTAACAAGAAGATTAAATGACCAAACTATAGAAGATTTAAAACTCGGGGCACCATTAAAATTATTGAGTGAGGGTTTGAAGCACGCACAGAAAGTTTATGCGGGTGTTTATGAATTTACTAACTTAGTTAAACAAGGTCAAACGTTAAATAAAAAAGAGTGTAATGTACACGACATTCTTAAAGATTATTTAGATTTAACATCATATAAAGATCAGGTTTTAATAAGCGAGGATTTACCAATATTAGATGTTAATGAACCGTTATTTTGCACAGCAGTTGATAACTTAATTAGAAACGGTTTAAAATACAACGACTCACCAACAAAATTTGTTAAAATATATCGTGATGGTGATGATATTATTATAGAAGATAATGGTCGTGGTATCACAAACGATGAGTTTATAGAATTATCTAAACCATATAAAAGAAAAGAAGGCCAAAAGGAAAGCGGTACTGGTTTAGGTTTAAACATTTGTATTGCCATATTAGGTGAGCACGACTTTGAGGTTACGGCTGAAAAATTAGATAACGGAACAAAAATAAAAATTAAAACAAAGGCATGATAGATTCAATATTGTTAGTGGATGATGAAAACTTATTTCATTTAGTTTTCGAGGATGCGTGTAGTCTTTTGGATATAACACTATCTTTAAAAAGTGTTAGCTCAACTGATGAGGCGGAAAAAATCTTTATAGAGAGATTTAAAAATAAAGATACAAAACCAGAATGTGTTTTCGTTGACTTAAATATCGTTGGTTCTAAGTACGATGGTATTGAAATGGTTAGGAAGATTAATTTTGAGTATGGTAATGGTTGTGTTGTTGGTATAATATCATCTTCTTCAGATAAAGAAGAACAAGCTAAAGCCATCGCAGCTGGTGCACAATTCTGGATTGTTAAATCAGACGAGATCGAACCCAGACTTGAGGAGTTTAGGAAAGATTTTGAGGGTTACAGGACAAGAAAAGCGCCTTTTAAAGTTTATAAATAATGCTAGAATTAGGTAAAGATATTGAAGAAAAATTATTAAAGATATATGCGGATAACGGTGTTATATTAGAGGGTAATATACTTAAACTAATAAAACCAGAAAGTGCAGAATTTTCTGAATATCTTAAAACCGCTAGTGAAAAAGATAAAGACAGTAGGAGAAAACGCCTAGACATCACCAAACAGATCCAGGCTCAGAATAGAGAGCTTATATCTGCTCAAGAAGAGAACATGTCCCTAATGGATGAGTTGAGAGATGCACTTAAAAAAGCTGAGGATGCTAAGAACAACGCTGAAAATGATTTAGATCTCCTACAAAAGAAAACCCAATTTGAGCTAATAGGTTCAATTATAAAGGTGGCCTTATGGATAATCATCGGTGTTGGTGTTGTCACATCGCTACTATATTTCTCGGCTTTAATGACTGGTAAAGACACCAAAATACTAGAGTCTGCTTGGTCCAACATGTTTGGTATTTTATTAACAAATTCATTCAGTATTATAGGTACCATAATGGGTGTTAAATACGCATCGAAAGAGGATAAATAATCACACAAAAATATTTTTTTTAAGGGTTAGCGAAAGTTAACCCTTTTTTATTTGGTGGATAAAATATTTTATGTTATCTTTGTAAAAAAGAATATGGAAAGAGAAATTAAATGGGTATTAGCCCAACACGAAGGTACGAATCACATGTACGACAAATATTTGCCTTATGAGTTTCATTTGCGCATGGTCGCTAACATGGCTAACAAATTTATGTATCTGATGGTACCTAAGGATCGACTACACCCAGGAAACCAAGATGTTCACAACATTATGCTTGGTGCTTGGGGTCACGATTTGATTGAAGATACTCGTGTGTCTTACAATGATGTTAAAGAGGTGTTAGGTCATGATGCCGCTGAAATTATTTATGCGGTCAGCAACGAAAAGGGTAAGAACCGTAAAGAACGTGCAAACGAAAAATACTACGAAGGTATCAGAAACACACCAGGTGCGGTATTCGTTAAACTGTGTGACCGAATTGCTAACGTACAGTACTCAAAGATGACTGGTAGTCGTATGTTTGAGATGTACCGTAAGGAAAATGATGAGTTCATGACTAGACTTGGATACACATTCAACAATAGTCATCAATGCTCGGAAATGTTTGAATATTTAATTGGATTATTTGAGGATTAAGTTATGTTTAAGTTTTATGAAGTTGGTGGTTGCGTCAGAGATGAGATTCTTGGATTGAAATCCAAGGACATCGACTACGTTGCGGTACCTAGTGATGGATTGTTGAAAGATGTTACCTCAGCACACGATATGTTCGGTATTCTTGAATCCTATCTTAAAGAAGAGGGGTTTGAGTTGTTTTTGGTGACACCTGATTGTTTTACCATCAGAGCCAAGTTTCCAAAAGGACACAAGTATCAGGGTGTTGCCGACTTTGTCATGGCCAGAAAAGAAGTTGATTACATTCCTGGTACAAGACAACCTATGGTTGTACCAGGAACTTTATACGATGATTTAGAGCGTAGAGACTTTACACTCAATGCTTTGGCTAAAGATGAGGATGGTAAAATCATTGATTACTTTAACGGTTTGAAAGCATTAGAACGTGGCGTACTCATAACACCCTTATTGGCTGAGAAAACTATGTTGGATGATCCTTTGAGACTACTCAGAGCTTTTAGATTCTCAATCACAAAGGGTTTCACCATCTCAACACCGATCATGGAAACATGTTCGATGGATAGCGTTGTTGAAAAGTTAGAACAGGTTGTCTCGCAAGAAAGAATCCGCGATGAGGTTTTCAAAATGATGAAACATGATACATTAAAAACTCTTGAGTTATTTGAGAGAATCAGAATAATTAACCCTAAGCTACTTGAGATCATGTTTGGTCGTGGTATGTGGCTTAAACCAACAACAGAACAATGATGACAATTGAAGAAATCGAAGCATTCTTTGACTCCCCCGAGGGAAAAGAATCTTTAGAAAAATTTGCGGAAAAAATTAGACGAGAAGAAGAACATAGAGATCGGTGGGTCGATCGTATGTGGAATCGTATTAAGGATGATATTGACGGATCAATAGAACATCTTGATAACTGGTATAGTTCCGATAAATATAGAGATCGTGAATATAGAAGAGGTTATGAAGCACGTGAAAGATTATTTTGGGTTTTACTTGGGGTGGCTGAGAAGTATGGTTCTGAGGTTGGTGATGAGTACGAGCTTTACGCTAACGCATTCACTGGTGAGATGTATAAATTGGGGTCTTACTACATTCAAGTAATGTATGGCCAAGGCTCAGTGATTAGAATCGATAAACAAAAATAGTATGGCAAAGCGCAGAAAAATATTTGATATAACGCCTGAAGAGCGTGAAGAAATCCGCAACGCAAGGATTAAGTGGATCAAAGAGATGACAATGGAATACCAAATCGGGTATTATGTTGGTGAGCAGATCGTTAGGAAGGATTTACCCTGTCTTGATGTTGATATGATTCACACTAGTAGGGTGATCACCGTTACACCAGAAGAGTTTGTTGAAGCTAAAAGATTGAGCGATGTTTGGTACGATAACCATAATGAGAAACTACATGGCGTTGACGACCCTAATTGGGTGGCTCTACGGGATTATCACAAAGAACTTGAGGATAAGTATCTCCCGAAAGTTTTGACGTGCCATGTTGACCCTTTTAACGTTGTTGATATGGAAGAGTTTAAGAGGGGTGTTAGAACAGCTTTGTGGGATTGTGATATGTGTCACTACAATATTAGAGAAAACTCTGACATAGATGTCACATATGATGAAGATTATTATTTCGCAATAATCACATTAAAAAGATAATAAAATTTGGTTTTGTGAAAACTATTAACTATTATTATAAAAATTTAATAAAATGATAAGTACACCATTAGACAAGATCCTTTTCATGGATATCGAAACTGTAGGTTGCGATGCCACCTACAAAAAATTACAGAAGTCGAACAAAGAGTTAGCATTCCAATTTGGTTTGTACGAGGACCACTTCAAGAAAAAATACACTGAAGAAGCGGATAGCACACTCGAACAAATATTTGTGAACAAAGCCGCTTTGACACCTGAGTTTGCAAAGATTGTTTGTGTTAGCTTTGCTTTTATCGTGGGTGGTGAAGTAAGGGTACAATCATTCTCTGGTGAAGATGAGAAGGTTATCCTTGAGGGTGTTAAAGACATCATGGAACGTGTTCACGCAAAGGGTTACACGCTTTGTGGTCATAACCTTAAGAACTTTGACATCCCTATGCTTGAGAAGCGTATGATTATTAATGGGATGTCCTTACCGAAGATCTTACCGACCTACGATACAAAACCTTGGGACATGAAAGTCATCGACACCAAAGAGATTTGGGCTTGTGGTGCATTTGGTTCTATTGGTACATTGGAATTGATGTGCGTTAGTCTTGGTATTGAATCACCAAAGAACATGGAAGTTACGGGTAACAAAGTTCACGAAGCTTACTGGACCAAAAAAGATATTGATGGTATCACAGACTATTGTGAGAAAGATACTGTAACGTTGGTTGAGGTTTTGATGAAACTTAAGGCTTTAAAATAAATGGGTTACGTAAAAAAGTTTAAGGTTGTAGAGGATAACTTCGCTAAGGTAATAAAAGAACTTGGCGAGGTTAAACCCTCAACAACCGAACAAGATATTAATGAGCACTGGGATGTCAAACTAGATATTAAGTTTGATGTGAAAGCTGTTAAGAAAGTCAACCGATCTGACGGTGAAACAGACGAAACTATTCACTGGGTTGAGCTTATTAACGTTAGAGGTAACAGAGGTTGGTTGTACGGCGAAGCGGATTACTTTGCATTTGAGTTGGATGATTACTGGATAATCGTTAACAAAGAAATATTACAAACCTTCATCGCTAAGAAGTGCGCTAAGAAGGAAAAGAGCGATAGACCAGCACTGTATAAAATATACAATAGACAAGATCGTTTGGACGCGATTACTTTAGTTAAAACCATAGATCTGATGTACATAGCCGAACAAATAATTGAGAAATAATGGAATACGAAAAATGTGATTGCGGTAAGAAAGCTGTTTGGGTTTACATGCCAGGTTACTCTGGTGGTGCAAACCCATATTCTTGTGACGACTGTATTATTGACCCAGATAATAAAATTGGTTGTTCATGTAATTGGCGTTACGCTGGAGAACAAGAAGGTTTACCAATTGATTTACCAGAGGGTGTTGAGGGTAAAGATTGGGTTTGGGTTGAACACCCTGGAGATGATTATATTACCAAGATCACCAAAGAAGATGATAAGCTTTGGCAATATCTTGATGAAAGGGGTAGGCCATACCCGTGTGCTGAGTATTGGTACGATGAAGATGGTTTTGAATTAGATGAAGAAAATGAGTAAATTAAACATTGCGATTATCGCACACGATGGTAAAAAAGCTGACATGGTTTCATTTATAATGAAACGCTTAGATTTTTTTGGTAATCACACTAATATATACGCAACAGGTACTACAGGTAAGCATGTTGAACACGCTGGGTTAACTAACGTTACTAAATTAAACTCTGGACCAATGGGTGGTGACGCTGAGATAGCTGCAATGATCGTCAATAAACAAATTGATGGGGTTGTATTCTTTATCGACCCACTAGAAGCTCATCCGCATCAGGTTGATGTTAACATGTTACTTAGAATTTGCATACTACATAATACACCGCTAGCTGTAAACTACGCCAGCGCATCTCTGATGGTTAGGTATTATGAACAATCAGTCTTAAACAAAAATCTATAATTATGGGAATTAACAGTGATGTATTAGTGGCGATCATAACAATTAGTGTGATCGGACTTAGCTTGGGGATATCAGTCATCAAGCATAATAGGGATAATAAAAAAAATAAAAAGTAAATTATTTGTTTATTAAATTAATTTACATTAAGTTTGTGATCTAATAAATAATATGGCAGAAACATTAAACCTAGTAAATCCAAACGACATTCTATCATTTAAATATGAGATCAGTCGTTTCCCTGACGGTCAACAATCCTTAAGATTGATTGAAAACGGGTACAATACATTCCAATCACTTAGAGATTCTGATCAAGCACATGGTATCACCCTTAAATCAAGGTTGAACACATTCAGTGACCTTGAACTTATCATCTGTGCAACACAAGCTTTGAAAGAGGTTGGTGTTAAAAACATTGAACTTTACATCCCATATTGTATTGGTGCCAGAAGTGACCGTAAGTTCATGGAAGGTGGTATCAATTATGTTAAGACTGTGATCGCACCAATCATCAATTCTCAAGGTTACAGCAAAGTAACAATTCTTGATCCACATTCAGATGTCCTTGAAGCGTGTATTAATAACTTCGAAAAACTGGATAACGTTGATCTTGTTTCATTTGCTTTCAAAGACTATTTCTTATCGAAAGGGTTTCGATTTTACACTTGGGGTCCTAGTAATTTTGATGGTGTTCGTTTTATATCACCAGATGCTGGTGCATTGAAGAAAGTATTTCATGTTGCTGATGCTGTTAAATACAGAAAAGAAGTTATCATCGCATCTAAGCATCGTAATCTTGAAACGGGTAAGATTGATTACACAAATGTACCTATGTCAGTAAATGACGCTGATAAAGACGTGTTCATTATTGACGACATTTGCGATGGTGGTAGAACATTCATTGAGATAGCGAAAGCGGTTGATGAGGTTAGAAAACTATCGAGTTCCGTTAAACGTGAACACTACGGTAAGAACTACCTGATTGTCACTCACGGTATTTTCAGTGTTGGTTTTGATTTCTTAGTACAACATTTTGATGGCATCTACTGTACCAACAGTGTGAAAGATATTCGAGATGGAATCATTGTGGATACATTCTCAAGACACAAAACAATTCATTCATTTGTAAAACAACAAAACGTATTTTAATATGGAAAATTTACACCCAGTAGCCCAAGTAGTGGGCATCATCGTAATCGGCATCTGCGTATGTATCGCGGTTTTAGCTATGTTCACCACCTATTTTGATAAAAGATAATAAATATGACACTAACAATCGTTTTAACCATCATCGCCATCCATTGGATCGCGGACTTTGTTTTCCAAGCTGAAGAATGGGCAAATAATAAGAGTAAAAGTAATACAGCTCTTTATAAACACGTACTAACCTATTCAACTTTTTGGTTGCTCGCCTCACCATTTCTATTAGGAACCTCAAGACCAGGTGAAACCACTGAATGGTATGTCTACTCTTCCATTCTATTTTTTCTATTAACATTTTGCTGTCACTTTATCACTGATTACATCACCAGTCGAATCGTGGGTCGTAAGTTCGCAAACAAAGAATATGGAAGCCCGATCCCCAACACAGGTGCGTTTACCGTGATTGGTTTTGACCAGGTACTACATTATGTTCAATTGTTCCTAACATACCAATTATTAGTAAGTTATGTTTGATTTAAGCGCTCTATTAAATAAGTTTGTTAAATGGGTTAATTCAATTGGCCAACCAAAAGTTATTCAACGAAGAAGTGATGTTGAAGTAATAAGTACTATTAAAGTTAAAAAACATAACCCCGCTAAGGCTGAATCAAATACGTTTAACGTTACTGGTTTTACAACCCAAACTCAAACTAAAACAGAAAGTGTGGCTTCTAACCGATATGGGTTGGCCAGTACATCTTCTTGGATTAGTAGTGAAGCCTATTCAACTGAAATACCCGAGGACCTTGTGGATTTATTGGGTAGTGGTAGTAATGTGGCTCCAGTTGATATTAATGAGATGTATAATGATCCGTATAGAGTTGGTTCAGCGACACAAAAAAGACAGGCTCCACCACCACCATATTCCCATTCTTTAATGGGTTTACCAGGAATACCAGGTTTACCAGGAATACCTGGGGTTTCAGGTTCACAACCAAAAAAGTATAAGAAAAAAGCAAAATAATTTTTTTCTTAACGAAATATCATTAACTTTGAAAAATAAAAAATAAAATATGTTTAAACCAAATTCATTATTCTACACAGATGGTTATAAGATTGGCCATAAAAAAATGTTAGCAAAAAACACAACACGTTTGTACGGTACTTGGATCCCACGTAGTGTTAAGTACGCACCAAAAGGTGTGACTAAGATTGTATCGTTTGGACAACAACTGGTTGTTAGATGGTTGCACGATGAGTTCCAAGAGAACTTCTTCAACTTACCTGAGCAAGTTGCTGTTGACTTCGGTAAAGACATGTCAATGTATCTTGGTATGGATTACGATGCATCGCACTTTGTTGCGCTTCACCGCTTAGGTTACTTACCAATTAGAATTAAAGCTTTACCTGAAGGTATTGAGACAAATCCAAATGTACCTCACATGACGTTCATTAACACAGTTGATGGGTTCGCATGGTTGACATTGTATTTGGAGACAATCATCAGCTCATTGGCTTGGAAACCATCTACATCTGCGACAATCGCGTTACAATACAAACGTAATGTTGTTGAGTGGGTTATGAAAACGGATTCAGCAAATGCTTTCTTGATCCCATTCCTTTGTCATGACTTCTCTGCTCGTGGATTAAGTCCATGGGATATGTTGTCAAGTGGTTTGGGTCACGCATCTTCTTTCTTGGGTTCAGATACGATCATCTGTATTCCTGGTGCACGTTATTACTACGATGAACCACATGACCAAGTTGCGATCTGTTCGGTGAACGCATCGGAGCACAGTGTTTCAACAACCAAAATCTTTACGGTTGGTGAACAACAAATGATTGCTGATTGGTTGGTTGATTTCCCTAAAGGAATCTTATCAATTGTGTCAGACACATTTGACTTGTGGAAGTTGATCACAGAATACTTGCCAGCAAACAAAGAAGCTATCATAGCTCGTGATGGTAAGTTGGTTATCCGCCCTGACTCAGGTGATCCAGTTGATATTATTTGTGGAGCTTATCATACTATTAGTTCAGGTGATGAACAAAATTTGGATCACAACTATCCAAAGTATGGCGTAGAAGAAGGCAGCCCAGAGTACAAAGGAGTAATTGAATTGCTTTGGGACATCTTCGGTGGTACTGTAAATGAACAAGGTTACAAAGTTCTTGACCCACACATCGGAGCAATCTATGGTGATTCAATTACACTGGACCGCCAAATCCAAATCTACGAAAGATTGGAAGCGAAAGGTTTCGCAGCGACAAACATCGTATTAGGTGTTGGTTCATTCACTTACCAAATGAATACCCGTGACACATTAGGTTTCGCAGCCAAAGGTGCTTGGTTTGAGGTGTTAGAATTAGACCCAATTGCAAACACTCCTGACGAGAATGGTGTACTTGGATTTAAGAAAGTTGGTTACGACATCTACAAAGATCCGATCACTGACGATGGGACCAAAAAATCTTTGAAGGGTTTAATCTGTGTAACTGAAGATCATGAGGTACTAACCCAATGTACCTGGGAACAAGAGGGTCAAGGTATTCTTCAAACAATCTACGAGGAAGGTCGATTCGATAACCAAACATCATTAACAGAAGTACGTAATAAATTAAACTCAATAAATTAAAATGGCGAATATAGACCTACCAGCTCCAAAGGATAGAAACCTTTATCTAGCAAAACAAGTTGATCAAGACAGTATCAACTCAATCACAAAAGCAATTGTTGAAATTTGTGATAACGATGAATATCTCACAAAGTTATATGCTTTGCATGATTTAACCTACGTACCCAAACCGATTAAATTGTATATCGATTCATACGGTGGTTATGTTTATCAATGCATGGGCCTGTTGGGTGTGATGAAGCATGCTAAGACACCTGTGCACACGATTGTTACTGGTTGTGCAATGAGTTGCGGTTTCCTTATCTCAATCTCAGGACAAAAGCGTTTCGGTTTCCCAAAATCAACGTACTTATACCACCAAGTTTCATCAGGTGTTCATGGTAAAGCAAAAGATATCGAAGAAGAAGTTATTGAAGTTAGAAGACTTCAAAAAATGATCGAAGATATCACGCTCGAAAGCACGAACATCAGTAAGAAAAAACTTAAAGAAGTTTACGATGGCAAAGTTGATTGGTTCATCGATTCAAAAGAAGCGAAAGAATTGGGTGTAATTGATGAAATTTTATCGTAAAAATTTCGTATAGTAAGAATTAAATAATATATTTGTAGTCTAAAAAAAATAATATGACAGTATCAGTATCAGACGTATTAAGTTACGCATGGATTTTAATCCCAGTATTAGCGCTTGTGTTTTACAAATTTGTATTGCGCTTCTTCTTCGGTATGGTTATCATACCTGAGGACAAAATCGGTTTAGTCACCAAGAAATTTGTGTTGTTTGGAGCGAACAAACAACTACCTGATGGTAAAATTATCGCATTAAACGGTGAACCAGGTTTCCAGGCTGACACTTTGGCACCAGGTCTCTATTGGGGTTACTGGATTTGGCAGTATTCGATTGAACAGGCCGAACTAACTGTAATCCCTAAAGGTAAAATTGGTTTAGTGTCATCTAAAGACGGTTCACCTATACCTAAAGGTGCTATCTTGGCCAGACACGTTGAGTCAGACGACTTCCAAGATGCGCGAGCGTTCTTAACAAATGGTGGTCAACGTGGTAAGCAAGTGGGTTATCTTAACAACGGGGTTTACCGTATTAACACTTACTTGTTCGAACTATACCAAGCCGACATCACTTACATTGAAGATGGTATGGTTGGTGTTATCACAACATTAGATGGTGAGCCATTGACGGAAGGTAGCATCGCTGGTTCAACAATCGCTGGACACAATAATTATCAAGACTTTGATAAATTCCTAATCAATGGTGGTCAACGTGGTTTGCAAGTACAAGTTATCCAAGCTGGTAGCTACTCATTGAACCCATGGGCTGTTGAGGTTGAGAAGAAAGAAATGACTCAAATCCCTATTGGTCACGTTGGGGTCGTTATCTCTTATGTTGGTGAAGAAGGTGTTGATGTAACTGGCACTGACTTTAAACACGGTAACATCGTTAAGAAAGGTCAGAAAGGTGTTTGGGCATCACCACTTGATCCAGGTAAGTATGCGATTAACCCATACACACAAAAGATTGAGATCGTTCCAACAACGAACTTGGTTCTTAACTGGGCAACCGCTCGTTCTGAATCACATAACTTGGATAAGAACCTTAGTACAATCACTGTGCGTTCAAAAGACGGATTCCCATTCAATTTGGATGTATCTCAAATCATTCACATCCCTTCTAACGAAGCGCCTAAAGTAATCGCTAGATTTGGTTCTATGTCAAACTTGGTTTCACAAGTACTTGAACCAACTATCGGTAACTATTTCCGTAACTCTGCACAAGATTCAGATGTAATCGCGTTCTTGTCTACTCGTCAAAAGCGCCAAGATGCCGCTAAAGATTCTATCTCTAAGGTTCTTGATCAATACAACGTGCATGCTGTTGACACCCTTATCGGTGACATCGTACCACCTAATGAATTAATGAAGACTCTTACCGACCGTAAGATTGCACAAGAAGAAGAGGTTACGTTTGAAACCCAACGTAAAGCACAAGATCAACGTAAGACTCTTGAGTCAGCGAAAGCTTTGGCCGACATGCAAGGTCAAATGGTATCAGCTCAACAATCAGTAGAAATCTCCCAACGTGAAGCTGAGGCGGCTGTTAAGAAGTCTGAAGGTCAAGCTAAAGCGATTGAGTTGAAAGCAGCTGCTGATGCGAAAGCTAAGAAGCTAATGGCTGAAGCCGATGCTGCTCAAATCGAGTTGACTGGTAAAGCTGAAGCGACTAAGATTGAGGCTATCGGTAAAGCGACAGCTGAAGCTTACGAGAAGCAAGTTAACGCCATGGGTGCGGACAACTTCGGTAAACTTAAAGTTACTGAGATGATCGGTACTAATGGCATTAAGATTATCCCTGAGGTGCTTATCCAAGGTGGTGATTCATCTAACGGCCCGATCGGTGGGTTACTTGGTATGGAGTTATTGAAACAAATCCAAGAGAAAAATAATCAGGTTACACCTGAACCAAACGAAAAAGCATAATTAGTTGAAAGCTATTATAGCCGTAAATAATTTAGGATTCATAGGCAAGGGCAACACTTTATTGTGGAAGAACAAAAAAGATCTGCAACACTTTAAAGAGTTGACCCTTGACCAGGTCCTACTGGTTGGTTACAATACCAACTCAGAACTACCACCGTTACCAAATAGAACCGTAATGTTGGATGAGAAAAATAAAATTAACCTAACGCCTCATTGGTGTATAGGTGGTAAGAAAACCTATGAGAAGTATGCCCCGTACTTCACCGAGTTACACATCTCACATATAAATGACAATCAGATTGGTAATGTGGTCTTCCCAGACCTATCAAATCTAAATCCAGAGTGTAAAATATTTAACTACTATTTCTAATGACAATAAACGAACTATACGAAAAGGCTCTAGATATAGAATCTAAATACACATCAGAGTCTAATCTGAGTCTTTACATTAACAAAACTAAGTATCAAAACGGTATCATACGATACCAACTTAAACACGAAGGTTCTGGTAAGATTGTCGACACGGGTTATGGTATATCGAACATCAAAGAGTTGTTAACTGTTTTTGACATGGGTATGGCTGCTAGGTATAGGTTTAGAGATGCAGAGGGTGATAATTTAACAATTGATTAATATGAGAGTAGTAGTAACAGGTGGTGCTGGTTTTATCGGTTCAGCGTTTATAAACAGACTTGTAGATAAGTTTCCCGATATCGATGTACTGTGTGTGGATAAACTAACATACGCAGGTAGAAGAGAGAATATTAAGCACGATGTATCGTTCTTACAAAAAGACATTTGTGATGTAACACCAGAGGATCTTGGTAGTTACGATTACCTTGTACACTTTGCGGCTGAGTCACATGTGGACAACTCGATTGAAAACGGTAGGCCTTTCGTTAGAACAAATGTTGAAGGTACATTTAATATGATCGAGTGTGCAAGACAGAACCCAAAGTTGAGTAAGTTCATTCACATATCAACTGATGAAGTTTACGGTGACATGGCTGACCATTTCTCACTTAACCACTCAGCAACTGAGTCAGATCAAATTAAACCAAGTTCTTATTACTCAGCAACCAAAGCTGCTTCAGATATGTTGGTTCAAGGTGCACATAGAACGTTTGGTTTACCCCACCTAATAACCAGAACTTGTAACAACTTTGGTGAACATCAGGATCCAGAGAAGTTTTTACCGAAGATATACCAGTGTGTTAAAAACGGTGGTGAAGTTCCTGTGTATGGTGATGGTGGGCAGGTAAGAGAATGGATTTACGTCTATGACAATGTTGAGGTTATTATTGATTTGATGTTTGATGGCGAAGTAATTAACACCGTATATAATATCGGATCTGGTGTTCACTATAGAAACATAGACCTTGTCAACATGATATCAGAGATACTTGGTAAAGATGTTAACTTTAAATTCGTAGCTGATAGACTTGGTCATGATAGGGCTTACCGTTTAAATTGCACCAAACTTAAAAAGTACTACAAAGAGAATAATTTTGATATGAAATACTACAATATTAAAGATTATTTGTTAAAATTGTATGGCAATGGTTCGGATAAATAAATACGAAATAATAGAAGATGGTGGTGTACAACGCCTTAAGGTTTGGTACACTTACTTGGGTAAAGAGCCGATAATCGGTGTACCAAAAATAGATGATGCTGTCTTTAGAACAATGTCATATTCAGCACAGAAGATAGCTCTTGAACCAGGTTACAACTACTGGTGCGTTTTTAATGGTAACGCGCACGGTGTTGGATCTAACATCGTTACTAACTTTTCGATGGGTGTGATTTTTTTACTTTTAACTGAAGATAGGTCTAAAGTATTATATGCTGAGGAGATACCATTTGTAATAACAGATTACAAAAGAAGATCTTTTAGTGGTAAAGACACATACGCTAAACCAAACTTCTGGTTAATCGGTGCATCTATGACTGGTTATATGGTTAGGGATATGAAACCTGAAACGTTTATCACAAGTAAGTATGTCATAACACCCGTATCCCACTTAGCGTTATCGCTTAACCGTTTCATGAAATCTGATTATAAAAAATTCTTACAGTCAATACCCATAAAACCAAACGATACTATAGGTTTATTCCTTGGTGGGGTTGATATGAATGTTTCTATTATTCGTAATGCCAAATTAAAAGGTATTAGGCCACAACACCTATTAAATAGGATTCTTTTTAAGTATCTGGGGGTTATAAAAGAAATAGAACAACTATACCCAAAGTGTAAAGTTGTTATTATACCAACAACTGCGACAATACCCGAGACACATAACGTCTCAAACCAAACCTTCATTGCTGGTTCACAAGAACTTAGACGAGAGTTATGCGATCAATGCATTAACTTCTTTGAGCAGGAAGTTAAATCAAAAAACATACAATATTTTTGGGACTGTCTTGATGTTTACTTGGACGTTGACAGGTATTGTAAAGAAGAATTCCTAATAGAGAATGATCATCACATTGGCGATGGTACACTTTTCATCGAGAAACTTAAAAAGAAAATTGATGAAAATAATTTGTATTGATTTGCTAATTTAAAATAAATTAATTAATTTTATAAAAAAAGAAAATGGTAACACAAAAAATTATTGACAGTTTCGTTTACGAAACAATGAACGGTGAGTTCATGGTAACTGACCCAACAGAATTTGACCAAGTAATCCCAGGCGGTCCTTGGTCAACAAAAGAAGACGCTGAGAAAGCTCTGATAAACTTTGTTAACGAAAATCAAATCACTTTTGAGTAATGAATAAAAGAATTATCATATTAGTATCAGCGGTAATACTGTTGGTCATTGGGTTGTTCCTTGTACTGAACAATAACGAACCGAAAAGATACGTCAGAAGCGAGGCTCACTCAATTGAAGCCCAGGATGATTTAGAAGCTATGGGTAAGGCGTTAAAGATCATGCGCAACTTACCATGTGATAATCCATTGAGTTGGTATTATCAAGGAGCAATGCACTGGATACCAGATACGATTAACAACAACCAGTTATGTAGTTGGTATGGCAATGTGTCACAAATTAAAGATGGTTGGGATAACTGTACCCACACACCAAGTGGTAAAGAGAAACTACATTTCTTAGTTTGGCATAGATTATACATCTGGCATTTTGAAAAGATCGTTAGGAAACTGTCTGGTTATCAAGACTTTGCGTTACCTTATTGGGGTTACACTAACCAGGACAGTAAATATAAAGTTCTACCAGATATCTTTAGAAATAGTAAATCATCGTTATACGAACCCTGCCGTTTTGACAGTTTGAATAACGGTTACCCTGTGTCTGGTGAGATCGAGAGATCGTTGGATTTAACAAAACTATACGCATATAAAGACTACGCTTTGTTTAGTAATAACATAAATGCAGCACCTCACGGAGCGATGCACGATTACATTGGTGCGGGTAATGATGTGACTGGTAATCTTAAGTTTAATAACACAATCACTGGTACAATATCTAACACAGGTTTGATGGGTTGGGTTCCGACAGCAGCGTTCGATCCAATATTCTGGTTACACCACTCCAACATCGATAGGGTTTGGCAACAATGGACTAACTCACCTAACGGTAAGGCGGTTATGTTAGAACAACTAAAGGACGCACCATGGCAATACGTATTTTTCGATGAGAATGGTAAGCGCGTGGAATACACCATTGAACAAGCTTTGGATATCGTGTATGGTGAAATGGATTACGATTTTGATGACACAAAACTGGTACCAAAAACAAACCCTGTTATGTTACCAGCGCAATATAAAACAATTGTTGCCGAGAGTAATGAGAAGGTCGCTATTAATAGTCAGATAACAGATGCGGTAACCCAACTAAAGCACGGTGGTCAGATAAGTAATAAAGTTCTATTGACAATAACTGTTTCATACACTAAGACTCCGAAGGGTTCTTATGAGGTGTACGTTAATAAACCAACTAACATATCATTCCACCCTAGCAATAAACACTTCGCTGGTTACATGACGTTCTTTGGTTCAGACCATAAGATGCCAGGTAAGTCTTGCGAGAATGGTTGTTGCAGACCTTTAACAAAAACAGGCAGACCAACATTCACATTTGAATATGAGATACCAGCTAGTGAGTACTACACGATAAAAGTGTATAAACACAGCGGTAAACACTCAGGTGATTTAGTTATAGAGAACATTACAATAAAACAATAATATGGAAAAAGCTACGTTAATCTATAACCCAACCTTTAAAGACAATAGAGGGGTATTCGCCCCTCTTAGTCTAATTTTTGGTGGGGACAAGTTAGAATTACTAAGAAAAGATTGGATCCAAAGTAATATTAGTTACAACCCTCATAAGTTTACGTTCCGTGGTATGCATCTACAGGAAGGGCCATACGCACAAACTAAATTAGTTAAGGTTATTCACGGGGCCATCATAGATTTTGTAGTCGATCTAAGGGTTGGTTCACCCGATTATCTTAAAGTACAACATTTTATTGTTGACTCCAACTCTGAATTATACGTACCAAAAGGGTTTGCCCATGGTTTCATTACAACAGAAGATGACACGATTGTTCAGTATCTAGTTGATAACGTGTATAGTAAAGATAGCGAACGATCAATTTTGTGGGCTAGCTTCCCAGAGATAAAGGGGATTATTGAACAATATACACCTTTAATAATATCTAATAAAGATATACAAGCCACCCCCATTGATGAGTGCATCAATGAATTAAATACCGAACCAGATTTTGGCACAAATGAATGGCAAGGTAGAACCATTAACAATTTATACAATTCAAACTTCGGAATTGTTTTAGCTGGTTCCCTTATGTTATTAATGTTACTATGTTTAGTTATTTTAAATTTTTTGAAATAAAATTTGGTTAGTAATAAAATTATGATTATATTTGTATTCTAAATAAAGAAAATATGGAAATTTTAATTGGATTAATTGGTGGTATCGGATTAGCAATGCTTTTGATACTATACAGTGCACTTTCTTGGGGGTACGTAACTTACGTATTATACCATTGGTTTGTTTTAACAACCTTAACGGAGTTACCCCATTTCACAATAACCCAGTTTATCGGGTTTGCTCTCTTCTTAAGAGCCCTTATGCCAAGCAGCCCTGACCACATTAAGGATGAGTACAAAGACAAGAGTACTATGTACATAATGAATTTCTTGGGTCCTTGGATTGTCTTGTTATTTAGTTGGGCTCTTAAAGTAATCTTATTTTAGTCATGAAGTTATTTGTAAAATTATTTGTTGAGGATAAAAGAAACATATTATTAATGGTATTGTTTTTTATCCTAATGGTTGCAACCCTTGGTCTGGTTTGGCTTGTTTTTTACGATGAATTTATCGAAAGAAAATACATGACCAATAGACGCAGATTGATTAAAGCAATCAATAACGGAACGGTTAAAATTGTTCGAAAAGAAAACCCCGACCCAACTTATTTCTTTGACATTGAGATGTACGATATTAACTATGTTAGCGGTGATACCTATGATTTATGGTTATGGACCAGATCCGATGGCACTATCAAAGCATGTGTTGGTGATTACATTGGTTTATTCACAGGTTCACTAACCGCACGAATATTAAATAACATATTAGTTAGAACCGTAAAAGAAAACGCAATTTAATAAATAGAGAAAATGAAAGAGTTTAAAGACAAAGAGTATTTTGATGTTTCACGTATCGTGTCCATCCATTTCACAGTAGAGCGCCCAGCCTATAAATTTTCTTGGGTTGATCGTGAACCGATTAAGAGATTTTTTGGTTTGATTAACACGGGTAAATTTACTGAACCTGGGTGGGTTAACCAAAATGATTGGAGTGTGATAATCTACACAGATGAAGAAATACGTGATTTTGGATATAAAGTATATACAAAAGATGAACGTATCAATGACCGTGTTTGTTATTTTGCTAATGTTAAAGTTTACCTAACTGATGATAATACAGTTGAGCAAGTTTTCAAAAACAATGAAGAAGCTGAAGCTTGGATCGAATTATTAAAAGAAAAATCTGGTAAGACGTTTGAAGTCGCAACCTATAAATAATATACCATGAAGCACAGGGTTAAGATTAAAGCAATCACCTATAGGGGTGATGTGATTAATAAGACTGTTAAAATTGATGGCCCTGAGTTCAAGGAGTATTCTGAGGTTCTGAACATTAATGGTAAGGAACACCACTTTACCATTACTGTTGAGGATCAGGTAATGGATTGGTTGGATGCCACAGATAAAACAGTAATCATGGATCAGCATGGTTGGCATACCATCCTCGATTACAAAGTTAACAAACGTGTTGTTAAACAAAGCAAGGCTGATAAACTGGAGCAGTTTAAGCGGATGGTGGAAACTTATTTCGACCCGAACTTCGAACATTCAGTTAAGTTGCGAGATGACTTTATGGTCACATATATAAAAATGTTTGACAAGATACAAACACTGTCCGCTGAACAACAGTTCGTAATTGTTATGGGAACGCTTGACACAGCTTACACAGCACAAACAGAAGCCTATAAACACGCTATTAAGTTGATACAAGCTACCAATGATAAGGATTTAATGTTCAGGGTTATTGGGTCAAGACAAAGATCGATTAATTAATGGTTTGGAAAGCTGAAAGAGATGATGTAACCTTTATCCTATCTGATGACAAACTTTCGGTAGGTGATAAATTTGTTTATTTAAACCCGTATAATAAAGAACATGTTTTATTTGGTACTGAGATGTTAAAATATACCTTAGTTTCGGCAGCTAAATTAGTGTTTCATTATACTAAAAATAAAGATGAGGATTTTAAGTCTATAATTTATGATTTTGTTAGGTCAACCGATATACAATCATGATGAAAATAACAACGATAGTTCAAGACGATGTCACTTACGTATTAAGCGATGAACCTGTCACAGAAAGCGGGATTGATTACGTGTATGTTCTTGACGGTAGGGTTTGCACATACATGGATTGTGTTGTTCAGGATAAGCTGGATGAGATGGTTAGAGCCAGGGTATTATGGTATTACCCGAAGGAACAACCAAACGAGTACCCAAAATTTGTTCGAAATTTAGTGAAGGAATTTTGATTTGTTAAAAATAGTAAATATATTTGCGAATATAGATCCACAAGTAAGATTTAAAGAATATGAAAGCAATATTAGAATTTGATTTAAACGAACCAGATGATATACAAGCACACTTGCGTTGTGTTAAGTCATTGGATTTAGTTTTGTTTATCCTCAAGATTGAGGCTAACCTAAGAGGAAAAGTAAAGCACGGTAATCTAACTGATTGCCAGTATGAGACAATTGATAAATTCCGAGAGGAGTTCTATCAAGAGATGAATCAAATGGGTATAAACACAGATGAACTTGTAAGCTGATGAGAATACAGAACTTTTTAAAGAACCTTAGTCAAGAGGAGTTGGTTGAGGTTCGTGTCATGACTGATGAATTAATCAAAGAAGAAAGTAACAGAACGGGTGTGAAAACAATAGAGGTAACAGACGAAGTTTACGCAAAGTTAATTGAACTTGCAAATGAAATGACCACTCAGGATATGAGAGGTACGAGAATGCCTCACATGTTTCAAATCAGAGATTGGAAGAAAGTCTATGATGCTGAGATTAACGGTAATACCATGATCTGGTTAGACAGAGGTAATGGTATTGAGATTGAGACGGTTGAGTCTTTGATTGATTATATCCGTGATATGGATATTGAATTTGTTGAGGACGAGATTAGAACAGCGTGGGATTCTTGGAAGAATAGTTTTTGGAATGATGATCTAAAAGATTGGCTTGAAGAGCATGTTCCAGACCTTGAGGAGTATTCATATTCATTGGAACCAGAATACACGAATTGTTTCTTGACAGCGAAGGCTGCACAAGCTCACCTTGAATCAAATCACTATCACTACCATAAGGATGCTGATGTATATCTTAACCATGCGTGGAGAAACCCAGAGTCTGAGTTAGTTAGCACATTCTTATGTGGTTTAATTGGAAAACCAATGCACACATAATATGGCAGATATTACAAAATGTAAGGGAACCAATTGCCCAGTGAAAGAACACTGTCACAGATTCACAGCTGAAGCCAGCGAGTTTATGCAGAGTTGGTTCGTTGAATCACCAGGTAAACACATGGAGAACAACAGATTCATATGCGACAGTTATTGGGGTGAGCACGGGGATAAGATTTGGTCGGACCGTCAAACGGATAATAAATAGATATGGGGTATAGAAATTACTTAGGCTCTCTCCCAAAGAAAGAGTACAATAAGATTAAGCGTATGACACTAAAAGAGTTGTACGAATTTAAGAATGAAGAATGGTCCGATGACCCATACGATAAACCAGGTTATGTTGGTGTATACGATGTTGCCTATAACAAACACTATGAGCTTGGTAAGTATGTTGATCAATTCGATAAGAAATTCTTCAAGACGGTGTTTAAGAACAAAGAAACACAGAAACATTTTACAGAAGAACATGACTTCCATCTTGTTGAGAAAGATTTTGTTGAAGAGTTAATTAAATACTACACAGAAAAGATCAGGACATACTATAGAAACATGTTAGAACCTTTCTTTGAGGGTTCTGAATCGAAGGCTGGGTTCATGAAAACAAAGGAAACACCAATCACTGTAGAAGAGATGGGTGGTATATTTGAATTGATTGACCATGTTAGGTCTATGGCAATGGAGTGGGGTGTTACGGGTTGGGTCGATGATTCCACGCCATTTGATCTTAATTATGATAGAGAACTTGTTAGCAGTTGGAAGTACGAGTATGCAATCTTCAACCTTGTTAATCTCTACAAAACTTTTGATTGGAAACGAAACGTGATGATCTATTACGGTTATTAATATACATAAACTTATAATATAAAAAATATGCAAAGTAAAAAACACAGCATGCTAGAAAGCATAACAAACGTTGCCATTGGATTTATAATCACATTGGTATGTAGCCCATTCATATACACATTGTGTGGAATGGAGTACACCTGGGGACAACTTGGGTGGGTAACAGTAATCTTCACAGCCTTGTCAATCGTAAGGTCGTACATCATCAGAAGATTCTTTAATAAGAAAACGATAAAAGAAGTTAACGAAACACAATTTACTAAAACAAAAGTATACTCAGCGTTCCCTGGTGTTGGTAAGACAACTTATTTTAACAACACAAATAGAATTGTTTTGGATAGCGATAGCTCAACGTTCGACAAGAAACATTTTCCCGATAACTACATCGAACACATTGAGAGAGCAATTGAAAACCCGAGAATTGATAAGGTTTTGGTATCATCACATAAAGAAGTGAGAGATGCGCTTGTCAAAAAAGGGATCCCATTCGTGTTGGTTTATCCAGATAGAAGTCTTAAGGACGAGTACATCCAACGATACAAAGATAGAGGGAGTAATGATATCTTTGTTGGGTTGCTCGATAAGAACTGGGATATGTGGATAGACGAGATGGAAGCAATGGGCCCACAAGAAGGTCAATCATTTTACAAGGTTAAACTTGCTAGTGGCCAGTATCTAACAGATGTTATCGATTAATAAATAAATATTATGATGTTAAATGTAGAATTGTCCGATATGGCGGACTTAATGAGAAGTATTTCAGAGTATGAATACCTAGCAAACACATTCCCACAACTAACTAGTGGTGATGACAGAGAAGCGTTGGTTAAGTTCTGGAATGAGAAGGTTGTTAAAAGAGAGACCTCAACCCAAATGACCCGAGAAGAATATAAATATTGGAAAGAGATTAATTTCCATATGGTTAAACAAACTTGGGGTAATACTTCAGGTGGTTGGCAAGGTATAGGTGGTTCAGCAATGACATCAGCATACACCGTTATAATTGAGAATGATTGGTACGGTTTCGCTTGCATCTATTACAACGGTAAATTAGCTTACATCTGTGAGATGGATGAGAAATATACCGATTACATGTCTAAAGAATACAGAAGGTTACCTGGTTGTGGTAGTTGTAGAGAAAAATTAACAGTACTCTATAAATCAAGATAAAACATATTTGTGTCAATAAACAGTTTTTATAAGTTTGGTGACGTTGGTTCATATTTGGTTGATTTTAAAGCGGAGATAAATCACGGTGATAGGTATGTTTTTATATACATAAAAACTGATAAGATCACAATACCTTCCTTTGTAACACCCAGTCAGACAAGCTCTTATGTAAAAGCTAAAGTTATTTGGTATCATGAAAAACCAGGTACAGCTAATACGGTTGTTTATGAGGACGCTGAAATCGCATTGACACAACTTTTGGTTGATGAACTGACAAGAGAAATAGACCAGCAGATAATGGCCGATTTAATGGCCATGCAAGATAGAACTAATTATTTAAATGAGCAATTATGAAAATAAAATTATTAAGAAAAGTTAGAAAGAGATTTGATATCATTCACATGCCAGAAGGATTTACTTATAGTGGTAGTGTGTACGATTATAATTTGTTTAAGTTAGTTGATCATACAAATCAATTTTTTGAGGTATACACCCAGCTAGGTCCTAAACCTAATTCGGATATACAATTCTGTGATAAATCACGTATACTTGAAACAGAAGTTGAGTGTATTAATTATTTAAAGGATGTAATCCTACGTAGGTTACGTTCCGAAGGGTATCGTAGTGCAAAAGACAACAAACGAAAAAGAAAACACAGAAAAGTTTGGTATGTATAGACTTAGTAAAATAAGGGGTGGGTATGTCTTGTATGGGGAAGAAAACGTACCACTTAGTGAACTGGGTCCAAATGATATGTATCTATGGGTATCAAGAAATGGTAAAGTTGTTCTTATAAATAGTAAGAATAGGTCGGCTAGAAGAAGGGTGTATTGGGTTTATAATGTTGATTATCCACATCACACGGTAAAGAGATATGAACTTAATTACAAAAAATGGAAGAGTAAATTTGGTAGATAAAAAATAATTACTTAGATTTGTAAAAAAAAGATATGAAAAAAATATTTGTAATTGCAATTGCGGCCATGTCATTGGTATCTTGTACCGAT
>JACCDO010571082.1_pt1 | contig 25605 bp, 24 predicted proteins | sample 7446101 | NCBI WGS metagenome assembly JACCDO01 (sample SAMN15323440, study PRJNA562643) | freshwater metagenome | isolation source: river surface water | place: USA:Blue River Watershed | collected 2017-08-16 | reverse complement strand
GGTGCGTGAAGACCTCAAAGGTGCAGAGCGCGATGAACTGGTGAAGAAACACGGCTACAGCACTTTAAGTCGCAATGAATAAAGATTCTAAGATTTATGTAGCTGGTCATCGTGGCATGGTGGGTAGCGGTATTACCCGCCTACTCCAATCACGTGGCTACCAAAATGTCATTACCCGTACGCATGCAGAGCTTGATCTTTTAGATCAAGCCGCAGTACATGCTTTTTTGCAAGCCGAAAAGCCAGACTACATTTTTATTGCTGCAGCCAAAGTCGGCGGCATCCAAGCAAACAACATTTACCGTGCAGACTTTATTTATCAAAACTTGATGATTGAGTGCAATCTCACACACGGCGCTTATCTAGCTGGTGTGAAGCAACTTATGTCTTTGGGTTCTAGCTGCATCTACCCCAGAGATTGCCCTCAGCCCATCAAAGAAGAATATCTATTGACCGGCCCATTGGAGCAAACCAATGAGCCCTATGCTTTGGCGAAAATTGCTGGCATTAAGCTGTGTGAAAACTATAACCGCCAGTACGGAACCAAATACGTCAGCGTCATGCCAACCAATCTTTATGGTCCGGGCGATAACTACGACCTGAATAACTCCCATGTGCTGCCTGCCCTCATTCGCAAGGCCCATGAAGCCAAATTGCGTAAAGACCCACATTTAATGGTGTGGGGTTCAGGCAAGCCCCGTCGTGAGTTTTTACATGTGGATGATATGGCTCGGGCCTGCGTCATGCTCATGGAGCAGGGCTACGATGGCTCTTTTGTGAATATTGGCTGCGGTAACGACATCACGATCCGCGAATTAGTTGAAGAAGTGGTCTCGGTAGTCGGTTTTGAAGGGGAATTGCAGTTTGATACCTCCAAACCCGATGGTACACCCCAAAAACTGCTTGATGTGAGCAAAGCCAATGCCCTAGGCTGGAAGGCTGAAATTGCCTTGCGCCCCGGTATCCAGGACGCCTATAACTGGTTCTTGGAGCATATAGCGCCGACTTTGAAGTAACTAAAAGCAGCAAAGCGTCATTAAATACCATTCATTAGAAATCTGGGGGTCTATTGACCCCCTTTTCTTTAGGTAAAATTCGCCCATGAATCTAAACTTTTCGATGGTAATTATTTGTGGGGGAGCCGGCTCCCGTCTATGGCCTGTTTCTCGCGAGAACCGTCCTAAAGTATTTATGCCAGTGGCTAGCCAACACTCACTCTTAAGTGAAACTGCCAACCGCATTACCTCTACCAACCCTTGGCTTTGCATCGTGACTTCTGAGAGTCTCGGCTTTCAAGTGGTTGCCGATCTGAAAGATTCTGAGCAAGAAGCCAAACTCACTATTATTGAGCCACTACGCCGCAATACTGCGCCTGCAGTTTTATTTGCAGCTTTAGCCGCCAAAGATGCAGGTCGTGGCGAAGTTCCGATGCTGGTCTTACCAGCAGATCATGTCATTCATGACAAAGTCGGTTTTGAAATGGCTGTTTCGAAAGCAGTTGATTTTGCCCAAGAAGGTAACTTAGTCACCTTTGGTATTCCGCCGACTCATGCTGAGACGGGTTATGGCTATCTCAAACTTGGCAAAGCGGCGCATACCCCTGGTAATGCTGAAGGACGTATTGTTGAGCAGTTTGTTGAGAAGCCAGCTCTCTCTTTAGCGGAACAATATGTTGCCGCTGGTAACTACCACTGGAACTCGGGCATGTTCTGCTTCACACCCAACACTTTGATTAAGGTGGCTGGTGATATCGCACCCAAGCTATTGCAACAAGTACAAGCATGTTGGGAAGCGAGCACCCAGAATCAATCTGGTGCCAGCTCACTTACTTTAGACAAAACCACCATGGCGGCCATTGAGGATATTTCTTTGGATTACGCCATTATGGAAAAAGCACCCAATGTGGTTTCCGTCAATGCCAGCTTTGATTGGGATGATGTGGGATCTTGGGATGCCATGGCGAAACACTTTCCTGAAGATGAGCAAGGGAATGCTGCTCAAGGCAAAGCCATTTTTGTAGACTCTTCCAATAACTTTGTTTTTGGACGTGAGCGCCTAATTGCAGCAGTCGGTCTGGATAATCTCATCATTGTAGATACGCCAGATGCCTTATTGGTGAGTGCTAAAGGGCATTCTCAGTCAGTAAAGAAAGTGGTTGATTCCCTAAACAAAGCGCAAGATGAGCGTGCCAGTTATCACAGTACAGTGCACCGCCCATGGGGAACCTACACAGTGATCGAAGAAGGTCCTGATTACAAAATTAAACGTATTGTTGTACACCCAGGTGGCAAGCTCTCTTTACAAATGCATCATCATCGCAACGAACACTGGGTAGTGATTGCCGGCAAAGCCGAAATTGTGAATGGTGACAAGGTTCTGCACCTTAATGCCAATGAATCCACTTATATCCCCAAAGAAACCCAACATCGCCTAACCAATTTGGGCGATACACCTTTGGTGATTATTGAAGCTCAAGTAGGCGACTACTTAGGCGAGGATGACATTGTGCGCTTTGAGGATCAATACGGCAGGGCTTAAGTCTGTCTTAGTAGAAGCGATTTACTGAACTCGCTTTAAATCGTTTCCAAAATTTTTTGCACCGCTTGGTTTACACCTACTGGACTACCTAATACAGGGTTGAGATTTTTCTGCTGCCAATCTAGCCAAATCTTTTCTAGAGTCATAGTAATACCCATCTCATCACCACTAGCGCTCAGATAGGCGTTGCGTGCACTCAGTATTTCATTTAACTGAGGATTGCGGTGTGTGATTCCCCAAACAGGGCGTCCTGACCACAAATAGTCATAGAGCTTGGAAGGAATGTATTCCGCACATTCTTCTCCCTGGCCATGCAACAAAATTAAGACATCGGCCTGCAGCATTTTTTCAATCACTCGCTCCCTACCAGAAATGCCTGACTGCGAATCTTTTTCCAGACGTCCATGCGCAATCACTACATCGCTCAAACCTAGGGACTCGATAGCATCGCTAGAGAGGGAATCTAATGAAGCGCCATACACATGAATACGGATATGAGAGCGTGCCTCAGGGTATTTCTGTAACAACGTATTGAGTGCTGGAAGTATGGTGGATAGGGAACGATCTTTTGCCAATGAGCCAAAGTGGCACAAGTTTAAGTGCTCACCATATAGATGCTGCTTACTAAATTGTGTATGACTGGGTGGTTCCGCCCCGGGAGTCACCACAAAACCATGGGCATTCCCCGAGGTATTGAGCTGGGGATTGCGCACTTTGGCATAGTGCAAAGCACCTTCAGTTAACCACCAAACAAAATCAGCATAGCGACATAAATTGGTCTCTAACTTTTGCCTGAAAGCAGCATCTCTATTTTTGGGTTTTGTAAAACCTTGATCTTGGGGATCCTTGCGAATCACCAAAGGATCATGAATCTCACTAATCAACTCAATCCCAGTAGATTTTTTTAACCATAAACCCGCTAAATGTGCAGACCATGCGCCGCCGCTGGAATAGACCACATCCACCTTGCCACTTTGAATCAATCTCTTGCCATGAATGTATGCAGGAATAGCCCAAGACCACTGACTGGAATACCCCAGCAATAACTTCTCAAGAGCAATCAAAGGCGCTAATAAGATTGAGACTGTTCGTGTGGTGATCTTATAAAACCAGCCACGTCCATGCTGATTGGCAATCCAATGACGAAAGTCAAAACGAAATCCTGCTGGGCCCCATGCTAAAAATTGGTAATGAGGAAAGCGCTCATCCTTGATGCCGGTAATAGCACTAAAGACAATCGGCTGTACACCGGCTTCTAGCAAATGGGGAATCTTATCGGTCACCGTCAAGCTAGCGGCGCGGCCGTCCATATTAAAGCCGTGCGACAGTATCAACCAACGCTTTTTATCTGGTGCAACTGAGATCTGCGGCATCGCTAGCATCAAATCCGATGCGCTGTTTAATTACCGGCAACGATAGACATCACCGCCATACGCACCGCAATACCAAATGTAACCTGATTCAGAATAACAGCTTGAGGTCCATCTGCTACTGCTGAATCTATCTCTACCCCACGATTCATGGGCCCAGGATGCATCACAATAGCGTCGGATTTAGCAAGCGCTAAGCGTTGAGGGTTTAAGCCGAACTGCTTAAAGAATGCATCGCCTTCTGGCACTTGGCCCGCTTCCATACGCTCCTTCTGAATACGCAAGGTCATGACGACATCAACATCCTTGAGCCCTTCTTCCATCGTATGAAAAACTTTGACGCCCAACATATCTAGATTGCCTGGCAAGAGGCTCTCGGGACCAATCGCACGAATCTCTTCACAACCTAAAGTGGTGAGTGCATGAATATTCGATTTCGCTACTCGTGAGTGTACGATGTCCCCCACAATCGCTACCTTGAGCCCTTTGAAGTGTTGCTTAAAGTGGCGCATGGTGTACATGTCCAAGAGACCTTGGGTAGGATGCTGATGACTACCATCACCTGCATTGATAACGTGTACATGAGAGGGTACATGTGTGGCAATTTCAATAGGCGCCCGTGATACGCTGTGGCGCACTACAAAAATATCGGCCTGCATAGCGACTAAGTTATCAATCGTATCTAGCAAACTTTCGCCCTTCGCAGTGGAAGAGGTGGAGATATCCAAATTGATGACGTCTGCTGAGAGGCGCTTAGCCGCAATCTCAAAAGTAGTTCTGGTACGGGTGGAGTTTTCAAAAAAGAGATTGAAGACACTCTTACCTCTAAGTAAAGGTACTTTTTTCACCTCTCGAGAAGGATCAGTAACGCTGACAAACTGCTGAGCGGTGTCCAAAATATGCAAAATTTGCTCTTTGGGTAGCCCCTCGAGGGTTAATAAATGGGTTAACTCACCATTGGCATTAAATTGATTCACTAGATTAGACTCTTGGCTCATTCGGCACGCTCCTCTAGTACAAAGCTCAACTTACCTGCAGCATCTTTTTGTAATACCAAGATTTGTTCATCAGCCACTTGAACTGTTTCCCCAACAAAATTAGCACTGACCGGCAATTCACGATTGCCGCGATCGGCCAGGACCATCAGCTCTACTTTGGCAGGTCGACCAAAATCAAATAATTCATTTAATGCTGCGCGTACTGTTCTGCCTGTAAATAAAACATCATCAATCAAGATGACATTTGCACCATTAACATCAAATGGCAAATCGGTTGTCATAGTGCTTGCGGTACGCAATGCGGTCATCCCTTTTTCAGCATAATCATCACGGTGAAAAGCCACATTAATTACACCATAGTGGGCTAACCCTAAGTCATGCGCCAAGCGCTCTGCAATCCAGGCGCCACCAATGGCCAAGCCAGCAATCTCTACAGCGCCTTGCTGTGCTCTCTGACGCAGAGCTTCTAACATTTTTCCGTATAACAATTCAGCGTTCATTCACTCTATTCCGCATTTCATTCATTTAACTTGAGCCAATATTTGACATCGGCACTTCTGCAAAATATTGCTCCAAAATCACCGCAGCAGAATGCGCATCTAGATTGTCCCGCATCTGAGTATCACTCTCCAAAATCGCTGAGCTGTAACGCTCATCCACCCAAATGACCGGCAAATTCAACCTACCCTTTAGCTGGTTGCCAAAACGGGTAGCCTTTTCGGTCATTTCATGACTTGTACCATCAGGATGCAATGGCCTTCCCACCACCAATAACTCCGGTTGCCATTCTTGCACTAAGGCGCTGATCGCCTGAAATAAGCTATCCGCATTTGGTGCTGCAATCGTTTTCAGTGCTTGCCCCGAACGACTTACTGAATTACCCACTGCTACACCAACTCTACGCGTTCCATAATCAAAAGCCATTACCGTCTGAGGAAATCCTGTGACAGTATTTAGCTTAGGCATGTCCGGCCTCTCCTGAGAGATGGGATAAATCAAAACCCAGATGGCTCATGGTTTTTTCGTAACGCTCACCTGCAGGAGTATTAAAAATAATATCCATCATTTGCTCGCGGGACAAAGGCACATTCATCCAGCCATTTAAGGTAATTTCTTCTTCCAGTTGACCAGCTCCCCAACCAGCGTAACCCAATGTCATTAAAAATTTTCTAGGTCCATTACCAATCGCCACCGCCTCAAGTACATCCTTAGAAGTGGTCATCGTCAAGCCACCCGGAATAATTAATGAAGAGCTATAAGAAAGATGCGGATGAGATTCATGCAAAACAAAACCACGCTCAATCTGCACAGGACCACCAAAATACACAGGCTGCTCCAGCAAAGGTGCGATTTCCAATTTGAGGTCTATCTTGTCAAATAGATCACCCAAATCCACTTGGGTTGGTTTATTTACCACCAAACCCATTGCCCCACGCTCATTGTGCTCAAAGAGATACACCACGGAGCCAGCAAAATTCGCATCGACCATGCCAGGCATGGCAATTAAAAACTGATTGGCTAGATGATCGGCTGAATAGGAGATCAAAGATCCATTATCTGGATTTTGAGGGGCTTTATTGGCCATATTCATAAGATCGTATTTTACCGAATCTCTAGATTTTTCCCGTAATCTTGTAGGCAACTAGGCCAATCAGTTCATGAAGCAAGCGATTCCAGTTTTGTGCACCATAAACAAGGTCGAAAGAGGTCCACTGCAGATTGTGGCCAGTTTGGTAATCGACCGGCAATGGCAATACATTGATTTCTTGTTTTTGAAATATTTTGAGAGAACGATACATGTGGCTGGCCGAGGTAACCAAAATCCAAGGCTTCAACTTGCCATCGGCATTTTTAGTGCCAATGGCTTCGATAATGGGTTTTACATAAAGCGCATTTTCATACGTATTGCGTGATTGATTTTCAAAATGCGTCTTCTGAGAATCAACCCCTTGCTCCCGAACCAAGCGTTTAAAACTATCTGCTTCTGAAATACCCCTCGGATTTACGGCGCCTGAAAATCCGCTGTACACCAATGGTAATTCTGGATAGCGATGCACTAGCTCTAAGGCTTTAGTGACTCGCTCTGCAGCTGCTCCTATGGCAACCTCATCCCGATCGAGCGCAAGTTGACCACTTTCAATCGCACCGCCAAGCACGATGATCCCACCAACATCATCCTGAGAAAGATCAGCCAATGTAGGTTTAGCTACCGAATCCTCAAGACTTCTTAAACCCATTTCCGCTGTCGGAATCCACCCCACGAGAACTAAATTCAACAAAGCCAGCAGTAAAAATCGCTTTGCTACAGCTGACTTCTTTAAAAACAAAAATAGGATGCTGAGGACAACGAATAAGAATGCCCAGTTGAGGGGTTCGATACAAAACTGCACTACCTTCGAAAGAATAAAGAAAATCGTATCGGCCATGACTCAGAATCTTAATACTTTTGCCTCTGGCTGCTTCAACAAATTATTCTATTTAGCCCTAATATAGGGGTTATGCAAAAAGCACTCGTTTGGCTACGTCGTGATCTTCGTCTTTATGACAACGCTGCGCTTCACCACGCCCTAAAAGAAAGCGCTCAGGTTTGGCTAACGTTTATTTTCGATACCGATATTCTCAAACCTTTACTGAAAGAGGATCAGGGCGATCAAGGCAAAGCCATTTTGACCCATGATCGTAGGGTAGATTTTATTTGGCAGGGTTTGCAACAAATCGACAACGAGCTGCGGGCTTTGGGTGGCGGCCTCATTGTGCGTTTTGGCAAGCCGACAGAACTCATTCCACAAATGGCTCAGGATTTGGGCGTTCAGGCAGTTTTTACCAATCATGACTACGAACCTTCAGCCATTGCACGCGATGCACAAGTGGAAAAGGATCTTGATCAACTAGGAATTGGGTTTAAAGATTTTAAGGATCAAGTGATCTTTGAAAAGAAAGAGATTCTGACAAATTCCAACACCGTATTTTCAGTTTTCACGCCCTATAAAAATAGCTGGCTCAAAAACCTACAAGAAAAAGATCTTCTTGCGTTTGATTGCACTTCGAAGCCAGGACAAATTGCAGCCATACCTAAGAAACTCGATTTACCTTTTCCCAGTCTAGAGTCCATGGGTTTTTGCCCAACCGGAATAGAAGCTTATCTCCCCCCAGGATCGCAAGGGGGGCAAGCCTTTTTGGAGGACTTTCTCCATCGCATAGATCAATATCAGGTTGGCAGAGATTTCCCAGCAGTGAAAGGCGTGAGCTACCTGTCCACCCATTTACGCTTTGGCATGTTGTCAATACGTGGGCTAGTGCGTGAGGCACATCGTCGCATGCTCGCTGGTAGCATGGGTGCGACGATTTGGTTAAGCGAACTCATTTGGCGGGATTTTTATTTCATGATTTTGGCGAATCACCCACGCTTGGCAGAAGGAAAGTCATTTAAACCAGACTATGACAATATTGTTTGGGAAAGTGGTAGCACTGCCAAGAAATTATTTGCCGCTTGGTGCGAAGGTAAAACTGGCTATCCATTAGTAGATGCAGCTATGCGGCAACTTAATCAAACAGGCTATATGCACAATCGCTTACGCATGGTCGTTGCTAGCTTCTTAACCAAGGATTTGGGGATCGATTGGCGCAGAGGTGAAGCGTATTTTGCCGAGCATCTAAATGATTTTGAATTGTCATCCAATAACGGTGGCTGGCAGTGGGCCTCATCCTCTGGATGCGACGCACAACCCTACTTCCGCATCTTTAATCCCATCACGCAATCCGAAAAGTTTGACCCTGAGGGAAAATTTATTCGCCGCTACTTACCTCAATTAGAGAAGCTTTCCAAAAAGTCGATTCATGCCCCCTGGAAAGCTGGCCAGATTGAGCTTGAGGTTGCAGGTATTCAGTTAGGCAAGGATTACCCACTCCCCGTGATTGACCATGACGAGGCGCGTAAGAAAACCTTAGTACGCTACAGCGTGGTGAAAAAAGTGGATTAGCCCCACTCAAATCTTCACGCCCCGTTCTAAAATGGGTCATGAGCAAAATCTATGCAGTCGGCGACGTCCAAGGATGCGCGCCGTCGCTAAAAGCCCTAGTTAAAAAACTACCCAAAAAATCTAAAATGATTTTTTTGGGCGACCTCGTTAATCGTGGCCCAGACTCACTTGGCGCTTTACGCTATCTCAAAGCGCTACAAGAATCTGGGCGGGCAGAATGTATTTTGGGCAATCACGATCTCCACCTATTAGCCATTGATGCCGGCCTTCGGAAAACCAAAGGCTTGGATACGGTAGATGCCATCCTCAAAGCACGGGATCGACGTGAATTAATTGATTGGGTTCGCAATCGTCCCTTGGCTTTAAGTAACGGCAAATTACTCACCGTACACGCTGGCGTACTTCCTCAATGGGATTTACAACAAACCATCGAATGTGCTCAGGAAGTTGAGAAAGCCCTACGCAGTAAATCCTACAAAACTTTTTTGGGCAATATGTATGGCAACACCCCCAACCAATGGCGTAACTCTCTCAAAGGATATGAGCGTTTACGGGTGATTACAAATGCCCTCACTAGAATGCGGTTTTGCAAACCCAATGGACAAATGGAGTTTGAAAGCAAAGAGGGTTTAGAAAAAGGCCCAGAGGGTTTTATTCCTTGGTTCAAAGCACCCAAAAGAAAAACGCAAGACCATGTTATCTATTTTGGCCACTGGTCTACGCTCGGTTTAATGCGCAAAGAGAATGTGGTTGGCCTTGATACAGGGTGCGTATGGGGCGGAAAACTCACCGCTATTGAGATTTCCGATACCAACAAAGATAAAAAAGGTGCGCACATTATTCAAGTGGCTGGCTATGACCATCCACTGCGTATGTAAACATTTGTGAATACAGGTCAGGCGTTTAACTTCTGAAATGCCTTATCAGCAGCAACAATAATCGCATCAATCACTGCATCATCATGCATCATCGAGGTGAAGCCAGCCTCATAAGCCGAGGGGGCTAGATATACCCCTTCGTCTAACATGAGATGAAAGAACTGCTTAAATGCATCGATATTGGTTTTTGTGACAGCCTCGTAGGAACTGGGTACATCTTTCGCAAAATAGAAGCCAAACATTCCCCCAACACTATCCACCGCAAAAGGAATGTTAGCCTTATCTGCCATCTGCTTCATACCCAGCATTAATTTTTGAGTTTGTGAGTCTAAGCGCTCAAAAAATCCCGCACGAGAAATGATCTCGAGAGTTTTGAGGCCCGCCGCTACGGCAACTGGATTGCCAGAGAGCGTGCCTGCTTGATAGACATTCCCTAATGGGGCTAGCCTAGACATGATTTCTTTTTTGCCACCAAAAGCGGCAATTGGCATACCGCCGCCCATGACCTTACCTAAACATGTCAGGTCAGGAACAATTCCTTGAAGAGACTGAGCGCCACCAAGAGCTACTCTAAAGCCAGTCATCACTTCATCGTAGATCAATACACTGCCATATTGATTAGTGAGGGTACGAATCGCCTTTAAAAAAGCTTCAGAGGGCTGAATCAAATTCATATTGCCAGCAATTGGCTCAAGAATGACGGCAGCAATTTGATGGCCTTGCTTTTTAAACACTGCCTCAATTGCCTCTACATCGTTGTATGGGAGCACTAAAGTGTGCTTTACGAGATCTTGTGGCACCCCTCCAGAAGATGGTGCGTTTTGGGTTGAATCGGCAAACGTTAATAAACCAGAGCCGGCTTTGACGAGAAGACTATCAGCATGGCCGTGATAGCAACCTTCAAACTTAATAATGACATCACGACCTGTATAGCCCCGTGCTAAACGAAGCGCACTCATTGTCGCCTCTGTACCACTAGAGACTAAGCGTACCTGCTCAACACTTGGAACAAGTGCACAAATACACTCTGCCAGCTCAATTTCACCTTCAGTTGGAGCACCATAACTAAAACTGGTTTCTGCCGCTTTTTTCACTGCCTCAACCACTTCTGAATTGGCATGACCAACAATCATTGGCCCCCAAGACATAATCAGATCGATATAACGCCGATGGTCAGCATCCCAAAAATAAGGACCTTGTGCTTTAGTGATAAAACGCGGCGTTCCGCCCACCTGCCGAAATGCACGTACCGGAGAGTTCACACCTCCGGGAATAGTCTTTTGTGCGCGCTCAAATAGGACGTCGTTTTGACTCACTGTTTCCTCGGCTAGCGTGATTTATAAAGCCATCATTTCAAAATCTTCTTTACGCGCCCCACACTCTGGACAAGTCCAGTTCATCGGGACATCTTTCCATAAAGTGCCAGGAGGAATGCCTTCGTCTGGTAGACCTGCTGCTTCGTCATAGACCCACCCACAAATGAGACACATATATGTTTTAAATTCCATTGCCTTACTCTCCAATACATTAACTACATCGAATCTTTATTTTAAAGGGCTTATCCGTTTGGGGAACTTTCGGCATTTGCGCGCTTTTCATGCATCTCAAACTTAAATAATCGACATTCCAACGGCCCATTAAACAATGGCGTGCGCCTAGACTCCTTAATGCGGAGTTGGCCAGGTAGCGCCATGTCGGCAGTTAAAACATAGACATTCCAACCACCAAAGGTATTTTTTAAGTGCTGTCCAAACTGACGCAAAAATTCTACAAATTTTGGGTCCTGCTCTTCTTGAGCTTGTAATTTTTTCAACGATTCACGGCTTGTGCGTTTGGCGCTTTGACGCCCAGTCTCAAGATTAAGTTCATAGCGATTTTCTACATCACCAACCACTTCATTGCTTTCTCGCAAACCTCGGTCCGAACCACGGCCACCCTTAATCACTAAACGCTCTCCATAAGGAGGGTTAAGCAACATCGTGCCATGAATAACTTCTGTTGGGGGTTTACTGGCCATCGCATCAATCTGGCGAACCATCGGCTGCTCTGGCAACTGTGCTCTTTGCCAATTACCCTGATACATCTGCACCAATCTTTCATTGATGTCACCGCCATAAATTCTTAAAGACTCTGCATTGGGGTATTGCTTGCGCATTGCCAATATGCGGGCTAATGCTGCTTCTTTTAAATGAGTCCAATGTTCTTGCTCAGCTGACTCCTCAAACGGTTTTAAGCGTTGAAAGCCAAAGCCATGCGCTGAGGTCACTAGTGGACGATAAGCCAACTTACTAGGCTTAGCATCATTGCCATATAAGCCTGCTCGAATGGCTCCAGGCGGTATACACAAAGCAGTTTGCGCCGCCTCGATTAGAAAAGTACCACTGCCACACATGGGATCAAATAATGTTTGTCCTGGTTTCCAGCCAGTGAGCGACAAAATGCCTGCAGCCAAATTTTCTTTAAGAGGTGCATCCCCTTTTTCATCGCGCCAGCCGCGCTTAAAGAGCGCCTCGCCAGAAGTATCAATATAAATCGTTACTTGAGTAGCGCTCAAATGCGCTTGAACACGAACATCTGGAAAGGCAGTATCGATACTAGGACGGTCGCCCGTGACATCCCTCAAACGATCAACAATTGCATCTTTAATTTTGAGAGTTGCAAAATTCAAACTCTTTAAAGGCGAACGATGGGCAGTCACATCTACACGTAATGTTTGTTTGCTCGTAAACCAATCTTCCCAGGCCAATCCGCTCGCCAATTTATAGAGATCATCTTCTTGTCTATATGGTGCTTGGGCCATTTGCAATAGAACTCGACTAGCGATACGAGAGTGCAAATTGAGAGCCATGGCTACTGACACAGGACCTGCCAGACCAATACCCCCAGTAGGGCTTGTTGGAGTCGGATCAATAACCCATTTACCCAATTGTTGCGATTCAGGTAGGCCAGCTATCTCAGTAAGTTCCTGCGCTAATGGAAGCTCTAAACCACCTGGACAAACAACAAAAAATCTCATGGAAATAACAATCTAAAAGAAGCGCTACTGAAGAACTACAGAAAAATCATCTAAGGCTTAAAAATGACCAATGCCACAATTATCAACAACAAAATCACTGGGACTTCATTAAACCAGCGATACCAAACACCAGATTTGACATTCGTACCCAAACGAAACTTTTTCAATAAACTCCAGCATGCATGGTGGTAGCCAATGACCAAAAGCACAAAGAATAGTTTGGCATGCATCCAAGGCTCGCCTGCGCCAACCCTAAACACCAGCCAAAGCGTGAGCCCCAAGATCACTGCCGGCACTGCTAGGATGGTCATAAATCGAAACAGTCGATTGGACATACCTAAAAGACGTGCATACGCTTCTGGATTTTTTTCGTCAGCCAGGTTCACAAAGATACGAGGCAGATAAAAGAGGCCAGCGAACCAAGAAGTGATCAACACGATATGGAGGGTTTTGACCCATAAGTAGGGATTTGTCATGATGTCTTAGGGTATTTTTGACTTAGGTGCGAATCTCACCGTGGCCCATCACCACATATTTCAGAGAAGTTAAGCCATCTAGGCCAACAGGACCTCGGGCATGTAGCTTGTCATTTGAAATACCAATTTCTGCACCTAAACCATATTCAAAACCATCGGCAAAACGCGTACTGGCATTGACCATCACGCTTGAACTATCTACCTCACGTAAAAAGCGCTCAGCATGACTCTTATTATTAGTAATAATTGCGTCAGTATGTTTGCTGCCATAACGCTCAATATGATCCATTGCCTCATCCAAGCCTGCAACCGTCTTGATTGACAAAATAGGCGCTAGGTATTCTGTTTGCCAATCCTCTTCAGTAGCATCCACCAAGTTCGTAAAGCCAAGAGCTTCTAGGGTTTTGCGTGTTAAAGCATCAACCCTCAACTCAACACCTTTATCTTGATAAATCTTACAAAGCTGTGGCAACACCTTAGGCGCAATATCTTGATTGACCAACAAAGTCTCCATGGCATTACATGGTGCATAACGCTGGGTCTTAGCGTTATCACAGACTTTAACCGCCATGGCAATATCAGCATCAGCATCAATATAGGTATGACAGATTCCATCCAAGTGCTTAATCATGGGCACGCGCGCTTCAGACATTAGGCGCGCAATCAGACTCTTGCCACCACGCGGTACGATCACATCTATATATTGAGTCATCGTAATCATCTCACCCACGGCAGCGCGATCGGTAGTGGTAATCACTTGCACGGCATCTTTTGGAAGCCCAGCAGCTGCTAGGCCATCCTGAATGATGCTTGCCAATAATGTATTGGAATCGATCGCCTCAGAGCCACCTCGTAAGATGACGGCGTTACCGGACTTTAAGCATAATGCTGCCGCATCGATCGTCACATTAGGACGAGATTCATAAATGATGCCAATAACTCCTAATGGAACACGCATTTGCCCCAATTCAATACCTGATGCTTGACGTTGTAATGGGGTAATTTTTCCAATGGGGTCGGCTAGGGAAACAATCTGCTCAAGACCCAATGCCATCGTTTCAATCGTCTTGGGTGTCATTGTGAGGCGATCCACAAACGCTGCATCTGAGCCATTAGTTTTAGCGCGCTCTACATCAATCTGATTGGCTGCTGCAATTTCAGGGGCTTTTTCACGCACAATCTTGGCGATGTGTAAGAGCGCTTGATTTTTCTGATCACTATTCGCACGAGCCATGGCGCGAGATGCTTCACGGGCACGCCCACCAATATCTTCCATCATTTGACGAATTGCAGAATTTGCTTCGGTCATCTTACTAACTCTCAATATTCTTTAGTTGTAATGTCATTCTCTTTAACGCAATAAATTGCCCACTAAGCGCAAGCCATCCCAAGGATCTGACGGCAATTCTGGCGCAGAAAGCCCTTTAACTTGTCGATCCAAACCAGCAGCAAGTTGCATCGCTTTTCGCAATTTCAGGGGAGCAATACGCTTTAATGCTGCCGGATATAAGCGCTCTTTAGCGCCCCAAATCCGATTGACTCGCATGAGTTGTTGCACTGACTCACCCGCTTCAGCCGCCATCTTCAGCTTAGATAGTAGCCTAAGCTCTTCCGTAACGCTCCATAAAATTAACACCAATGGCTCACCTTCGCCCTTTAGGCCATCTAACATATGGTTCAGCCTTGCCAAGTCACCTGCGAGCATTGCCTCTGTCAACTCGAAGACGTTATAGCGCGCCACTTTTAATACTGAGGAGCGAATTTGTTCTTCTGTTAGTGTGCCCGTTGGGTAAAGCAATCCCAACTTCAGAATTTCCTGGTGAGCTGCAATCAAGTTCCCTTCAACTTGCTCAGCCACAAATTCGAGTGATCGCTGGCCATTGGGGCCAGGCTCAACCTCTTGCCCCTGCTTTTTTAAACGCTGTGCAATCCAAGCTGGCAAAGAACCACGATCCAAAGAATCGACTTGCACCGCCATTCCGACCTCATCTAAAGCACTAAACCAGGCTGAAGTTTTAGTTTTTCCATCTAATCTTGGCAACACAATACAAGTGATGGTATCGGGGGCTTCAGAACTCATAGCCTGTACCTGTGCGGAGAATTGCTTTAATGCCTCTGCGCCATCTCGTCCAGGCTTACCGGTCGGTATACGTAACTCAACCCAGCGCTTATCACCAAAAAGGGACATGGTTTGTCCTGCGTTCAAAAGGGCGCTCCAATCAAAACCCCGCTCTTGCAATAGCACTTCACGCTCGGTAAATCCATGCTTTTTAGCAATAGCACGCAATTGATCCATTGCCTCCATCATGAGTAATGGTTCATCGCCACTAAAAACGTACAAGGACAATAAATTGCCATCAGCTTGCACTTTCTTTAGATGGGTTTGCAAGGCGTCAATTTTGATCATAGACACTCTTCACGCAAAAGCACTAGAAGCCTTTGCTCTTGGAAACCCTTGCAGACGCCGAGATACGACGCAAAATCTGAATGGCTAAGTCACGACGCATCAAGCCTAAGAAAGCCTGAATCTGAGCATCATTTGCCAAGACAGTTGAAACAGAGAAGTCTAAATCGCGAGTCAGATAGATCTCTGACTCAGGAACCACTTCCACCCCAGCAGTATCAAATGCCCTAAAAGTAACGCGAACGGTCAATCGATATGCCGAGATCTGCCCATTGGCGTTGTAGGCCAAAATTTCTTGGGTAGTCGTTTCATTCAGAATTTCCAATATAAGGTCGGCATCTCTTGGATTAATAGCAACCTTTACTGCGGTGCCAGTCAACACTGCAGTTTGAATATCTCCACGCAATTGTGGAGAAGGATTTCCGGTAATTGCCAGTGCTTTGTACGGCAAATCCACTGCGCCTTTTAAACGAAATCCACATCCACCAATTGAACCTATGATTGCTGCGCCAAAAAAAGCAAGCGCGGAGCGTCGTGTCACAGTAGCTGGACTTTTACTCAATAGTTCTTGACGGCGGATCTTCATGGCTTTCGTGCTTCCTTAGGCAACAATATTAATGAGTCGACCTGGCACAACAATGACTTTTTTAGGACTACCGCCATTGAGCGCTTTTTGTGCTGGTTCGCTTTGCAAGGCAACAGCTTCTATCTGCTCTTTTGATGCATCCGCAGGTACTTTAATTTCACCACGTAATTTACCGTTAATTTGGAGCATGAGGGTCACCTCAGTCTGCACCAATGCGGATTCATCTACTACCGGCCATGGTGCGTCCAATAGTGAGCCGAATGTTTTATCGTATGCCAAATCTTTCCATAACTCATAAGTCATATGCGGCACTACAGGATATAAAACGCGCAATAAAATGCTGAGGCATTCACGTAGCACTGGAGAACTAATTGCAGATCCCTGCTCTAATTTAATAGGTTCCAATACATTTAACAGCTTCATTGCAGCGGAAACTACGGTGTTGTACTGACGACGCTGATAGTCAAAGTTGGCTTGCTTCAAAATGGAATGCACCTCACGACGCAAGTCTTTTTCTTGATCATTGAGTGCAGCCGAAGGAATGTCCTGCGCATCTCGAATGACATCTGCTTGGCTACTGGAGTAATTCCACACTCTACGTAAAAAACGTGAGGCGCCATCAACACCCGCTCCGGACCACTCTAGCTGTTGCTCTGGTGGAGCAGCAAACATCACAAATAAACGTGCGGTATCGGCGCCGTATTGATCAATTAAGGCCTGGGGGTCTACACCGTTATTCTTACTCTTTGACATCTTCTCAACCCCGCCAATGATGACTGGAGCAGCAGAAGCATCGCCTTTTAGCTTGGCACCACGCGGACGACCCTTATCATCAAGATCTAACTCGACCTCTTGTGGATTGAGCCAAACTTTTTTACCTGAAACCTCTTCCGAGTAATAAGTCTCATTGAGAACCATTCCTTGAGTTAATAAATTCTGAAATGGTTCATCAAAATGAATGAGATTGAGGTCGCGCATGACCTTAGTCCAAAAACGCGCATAAAGTAAATGCAGAATCGCATGCTCAATGCCGCCAATATATTGATCCATTGGCATCCAATATGCATTCCGCTCATCAACCATGCTCTTGGCGTTGGGACTGGTATAGCGCATGAAATACCAAGAGGAATCAACAAAGGTATCCATCGTATCTGTTTCACGACGAGCAGGTTTACCGCATTGAGGGCACTTCACATTTAAAAAATCAGTGCGTTTATTTAAAGGATTGCCACTGCCATCAGGTACGCAATCTTCCGGCAAGACCACTGGCAAGTCATTTTCGGGTACTGGTACAGCACCGCAACCAGGATGATGCTCATCGCCACAATGAATAATGGGAATAGGTGTACCCCAATAGCGTTGACGTGAGATACCCCAGTCACGTAAGCGATAGGTAGTTTTGATTTCTCCAATACCCATCTTCTCGAGATCTTGTGCAACTGCGCTCACCGCCTCATCATGAGAAAGGCCATCGTACTTTCCGCTGTTAAAACAAACTACATCCTCTTTTTGCGCATACCAGTCTGCCCAATGTGTTGGATTAAACATGGGTGACTCCCCTTTTAAGGCAATCACTTGCTTAATGGGTAATTCATATTTGAGGGCAAAAGCAAAATCTCGCTCATCATGTGCAGGCACCCCCATGACTGCACCATCGCCATAAGTCATCAATACATAATTGCCAACCCATACAGGGACTGACTCATGTGTGAGAGGATGGGTGACATAGAGACCAGTGAACATACCCTCTTTTTCTTGGGTTGCTAAGTCAGCCTCAATCACACTTCCGGTTTTGCACTTTTCAATAAATGCTGCCAGCGCAGGATTGGTAGCAGCGGCCTTGGTAGCCAATGGATGCTCTGCCGCTACTGCACAGAAGGTGACACCCATAATTGTGTCGGCACGAGTAGTAAACACGTACAGCAAGCCATCTTGAATGAAGTTGCCATGATCATCGGCAATTTCATGTTTGAAGGCAAAGCGCACGCCTCTACTTTTACCAATCCAGTTTTGCTGCATCGTTTTCACGCGCTCAGGCCAACCCAATCCATCTAGACCCGATAAGAGCTGTTCTGCATAGGCTGTGATGTTGAGGTAGTAACCGGGGATCTCACGTTTTTCTACGAGAGCGCCAGAACGCCAACCGCGCCCATCAATCACTTGCTCATTGGCCAAAACAGTTTGATCAATCGGATCCCAATTCACAACCTGAGTTTTTCTATAAGCTACACCCTTTTCGAGCATCTTTAGAAAAAGCCATTGATTCCAACGGTAATATTCTGGACTACAAGTAGCTACTTCCCTAGACCAATCAATGGCCAAGCCCATCGCTGCCATTTGTTTTTTCATGTAAGCAATATTGTCGTAAGTCCACTGAGCTGGTGGCACTTTATTTTGTATCGCTGCATTTTCTGCAGGCATTCCAAAAGCATCCCAACCCATTGGCATTAAGACGTTATAGCCTTGCATGCGTAGTTGTCGCGCCATGACATCATTAATAGTGTAATTACGCACATGACCCATATGCAGTTTTCCAGATGGGTAGGGCAACATTGAGCAAGCGTAATACTTTGGTTTTTTCTTGCCATCTGCACTCACTGCGTTTTCAGCCACTCGATAGGCCTGCGCATTCTCCCAGTCAGCTTGTGCTGCCGCTTCGATACTGCGGTAGTCGTAATCCTTACTCATTCAAAACAACTCTTTTCTTCTGTTTTTCTATTAATTTAGATAACGCGCTTTATTTACGTAAACCCAGCACATCTTGCATGTCATACAAACCCGAAGCCTTATTCTGCAAAAAACGGGCGGCACGCAATGATCCCTGTGCATAAGACTGGCGACTAGAAGATTTATGGCTAATTTCAATGCGCTCACCATCGCCAGCAAACAAAACGGTGTGATCACCCACGATATCGCCGCCGCGAATAGTGGCAAAACCAATTGAACCTGGTTTACGCTCACCGGTATGGCCTTCACGAGCATATACAGCCACATCCTCGAGCTTTTCACCTAGAGCATCGGCAATGACCTCGCCCATTTTTAAAGCGGTACCAGATGGTGCATCTACTTTATGGCGGTGATGGGCTTCAATCACCTCAATGTCATAACCTTCATTCAGCATCTTGGCAGCAATCTCAAGCAACTTAAAAGTCGCATTTACCCCAACACTCATGTTGGGCGCAAACACAATAGCAATTTTTCCAGCGGCATTCTTCAGAGCACCAATTTGATCGGCACTTAAGCCAGTGGTACCAATAATCATCTTGGTACCGGTTTTTTCTGCCACAGCTAGATGTGCCATGGTGCCTTCAGGTCTTGTGAAATCAATCAAAAATTCTGCATGAGCTAAAACAGCAGCCACATCCGCTGAGATTTGCACGCCTGTCTTTTTGCCCAAAAAAGCACCGGCATCTTCACCCAATTGCGAGGAAGATGTATGCTCGAGCGCACCAACTAATTGCGCATCCGCTGAGTTGAGCACAGCCTCAATTAACATTCGACCCATCCGACCGGTTGCGCCTGCGATTGCAATTTTCATCATGATTTTTCGCTTTTATTAAGTTCTTTTGTGATGTCTCAATTTGCTTGGACAGCAGAATAAAGTATTGACTACTGCTTAGTTTCGCTCGCTACAGGAACATTCATAGCACCAGGGCCAACAGACTCTGGCATTGATGAACTCTTACTATCAGAAGGTATCGCTGGTACTGGCGTGCCCTTGGGTAAATTATCCGTTGGACTTGGCACCAATATTTCTGGCTGCTGTAAAGGTGGTGTTACAGGCGGTTTGTTTGAACCAGTGACCACGTCCCAAAACGAACGTTTATTTTTGGCGTAATCATCAATCTCAGCAACTAACTCCACTTCTGTGGGCAATGCATCACCTTCAAATTTGACAACCTTATCACCCTCAAAAAATACCGTGACGTGCCGTTCTTTTCCAACACGTTGCCCAGCACGTTTGAATTCAAAAACATAATCCCAGCGGTTGGCATGAAAGTAGCTGGCCAACAGAGGAGTGCCCAAAATTTGTCGCACCTGCTCACGAGTCTGACCCACCTGTAACTTTTCATACTGCTCACTAGAAATAAAGTTACCCTGCACCATATCCGGAACATAGGGTCTAAAGATTTTGTTCATCCAGGCGCGCTGGGTTTCATCCACTGCAGTAGTGCACCCGGTTATCGCCAGCACATTAAAAGCAGTAAATGCCAATAAACCACCTCTAGAGGAGCGAAAAACCCCTTTTAAAAAAGACTGAAAAAAACGATGAAAAAGTTCAAGGCAAATTTGCATGGCTGGCCGTATCATTAAGACATTGATTTTAGCTCTCAAAGCCATGAATACGAACCAAAACCCCACTCCTGAAAATTTGCGAGATATTGGCCTAAAGGCCACCGGTCCCCGTATGAAAATCCTGGATTTCTTCCATCAAAATGGCGGTACTCACTTTAGTGCTGAGGATGTCTTCATGGCCCTAGCGAAGGAAGACCAAGAAATAGGCTTAGCAACGGTCTATCGGGTGTTAACCCAATTCGAGCAAGCCGGCCTTTTGCTACGTAGCCATTTTGAGTCCAGCAAAGGAGATAGCCGAGCCATCTACGAACTCAATGAAGGCCGTCACCACGACCACCTAGTCTGCCTAGACTGCGGTCATGTTGAGGAGTTTGTGGATGAAGCGATTGAAAAAAGGCAAAGGGATATAGCTAAAAATCTGGGTTTTAAGCTACAAGAGCACTCATTAGCCATGTATGGCCATTGCCAGAAGAAAAACTGTCGTTTTAAACAAAAATAGCCTAATTTTGAAGCATTTAGATCCCGTTTTGCTGGGGGAAAATGAAAAAAGACCTCAAATTTGAGGTCTTTTTGTCATTTTAGCTACTTTTAACGACAGTTAAACGTTTTTAATTACTTTACTGCCATTAATGCCTCAGCAGCATTGAGCATCTGCACTGAGTAGCCCCATTCGTTGTCATACCAAGCCAAAACTTTCACGAGCTTACCGTCAGCTGAAACACGGGTTTGAGAAGCATCATAAATACTTGGGCGTGGATCATGGTTAAAGTCAATGGAAACCAAAGGCAGGGTATTAAAGCCCAAGATACCTTTGAGCTCACCCTCGCTAGCCGCTTTCAAAATAGTGTTGACTTCATCGACGCTGGTTGCACGACTGGCCGCAAAAGTGAGATCCACAACGGAAACGTTGATGACGGGCACACGCATTGCAAAGCCATCAAAACGACCGGCCAATGCTGGCAATACTAAGCCCACAGCTTTAGCGGCACCTGTCTTAGTTGGAATCATGCTAGTAACAGCAGAACGCGCACGGCGCATATCCTTGTGATACACATCGGTCAATACTTGATCGTTAGTAAATGCATGAATAGTCGTCATCAAGCCAGACTCAATGCCAATTTTTTCTAACAAGGGTTTAACTAATGGCGCTAAACAGTTAGTAGTACAGCTTGCATTGGAAACCACAACATCGCTTGGTTTTAAAACGTTTTGATTTACACCGTAAACAATCGTAGCGTCTACATCTTTTTCACCAGGAGCAGAAATCAACACTTTTTTTGCGCCCTGTTGAATATGAATCATGGCCTTCTCTTTAGAAGTGAACTTACCTGTGCACTCTAAAACCAAATCCACACCCAATTCACCCCATGGAGTCTCTGCTGGATTGCGGGTGCAGAACATCTTGATGCGATCACCATTAACCACCATGCAATCACCGTCTACTGAGACCTCAGCAGGAAAACGACCGTGTGCAGAATCGTATTGCGTTAAGTGAGCATTAATGGCGATATCGCCCATCGCATTAATTGCCACTACTTTAATATCACGACGCGGCTTACCGTTCACTTGATCTTCATATAAAGCGCGCAATACCATGCGGCCAATACGCCCATAACCATTAATTGCAACACGAATTGTCATTGTTTTCCCCTTGCTAATATTGAAATTGATTGCATCGATTCACATTACTTTTTTGCGATACATTGCTTTACTGTTTTCGCAATTTGATCGACTGTTAAGCCAAAATATTCATACAGTTTTCCTGCGGGTGCGGACTCCCCAAAGGTATCTACACCATGGACTGCAGCGCAACCATACTTCCACCAGAAATCACTCACACCTGCTTCAACAGCAATACGCGGAATATTGGCAGGCAATACTTTTGTCTTGTATGCGGCATCTTGCTGATCAAACACAGTAGTAGAAGGCATAGACACTACCCGTACGCCCACCTTACCCTCACTCTCTTTTTCAACTTGCTCAGCAGTTTGCAAGGCCAGCCCTACTTCGGAGCCCGTTGCCATGATCACAACATCCACCTTTCCAGATGATGGCTCTCGTAATACATAACCACCGCGAGCAATATCTTTGATTTGCTGGGTATTACGAGCAACAAAGGGGCAATTTTGACGACTAAAGATCAGGGCGCTTGGGCCGTTTTTACGCTCTATTGCAGCGCCCCAAGCAACCGCACTTTCGGTAGTGTCACATGGACGCCAGACCATCAAATTCGGAATTAAGCGCAGGCTAGCAACATGCTCGACAGATTGATGAGTGGGGCCATCTTCGCCTAAACCAATAGAGTCATGGGTAAAGACAAAAATGCTACGTAGCTTCATCAATGCCGCCATGCGAATCGCATTACGACTGTAATCAGAGAAGGTTAAAAAGGTGCCACCGAATGGAATGTAACCGCCATGGAGTGCAATACCATTCATGATGGCGCTCATACCAAACTCACGCACCCCATAGTTAATGTGATTACCCCATTGATCCCCACGCACAGCCTTACAAGCTGACCAATTCGTTAGGTTTGAGCCAGTTAAATCAGCAGAGCCGCCCATAAATTCTGGTAGCGCAGGTGCCAATGCCTCGATGGCATTTTGACTCGCTTTGCGTGTCGCAATAGTCTCTTTTTTGGACTGACAGGTTTTGAGATAAGCAGCTAGCGTTGGCGCAAAGTCTTTTGATAAGTCACCTTGCATACGACGCTGTAATTGCGCAGCGAGCTCAGGAAATTTATTTTTGTATTTTTGGAAATCTTTATTCCACTCATGCTCAAGTGCTTGACCACGCTTCTTGTAATCCCAAGCGGTATAAATATCTTTTGGAATTTCAAATGGCGCATAGGGCCAATTCAACGCTACTCTGGTTGCTGCAATTTCAGCGGCACCAAGCGGGGAGCCATGAACTTTATCGGTGCCAGCCATATTTGGCGAGCCTTGTCCAATCGCGGTTTTACAGCAAATCAGCGTCGGCTTATCACTCTTCTTGGCTTTGGCAATAGCTTTTGAGACAGCTTCGGCATCATGTCCATCTACATCACGAATGACGTTCCAGCCATAAGCCTCAAAGCGTTTGGGAGTGTCTTCGTTAAACCAAGAAACAACCTTGCCATCAATGGAAATACCATTGTCATCCCACAAAGCAATGAGCTTATTCAGCTTTAAGGTGCCAGCTAATGAACACACTTCATGACTGATGCCCTCCATCAAACAACCATCACCTAAAAATACATAGGTGTAGTGATCAATGATGTTATGACCGGGACGATTGAATTCTTCAGCGAGTAATTTTTCTGCTAACGCCATGCCTACTGCATTAGAAATTCCCTGACCCAGTGGACCGGTCGTTGTCTCTACTCCGGGAGTAATGCCATATTCAGGATGACCAGGAGTTTTACTATGCAACTGACGGAAATTTTTTAACTCCTCAATTGGTAAGTCATAACCAGAAAGATGGAGCAATGAATACAACAACATGGAGCCGTGACCATTTGATAAAACAAAACGATCGCGATCGATCCAATGAGGATCTGTAGGATTGTGTTTTAAATGATCATTCCATAAGCCAACGGCAATATCGGCCATTCCCATTGGCATTCCAGGATGTCCTGAATTTGCCTGCTGAACTGCATCCATGGAAAGGGCGCGAATGGCATTGGCCATGCGAATTTGAAGGTTTGACATCGTAAAAATGGTCTCGAAGAAAATAAATTGGCTATATTTCAGTAATGCCTCAATTTTATCTTCCCGGACCATGGGAATCCCAAAAGCCAACCCCCCTCACCCCCGAGGTTGCCCATCATTTACGTGTTAGACGGGTTCAAGCAGGGGAATCGTTTCCTATCTTTGACGGTAAAGGCCAAGTGGCCAAGGCGGAACTACTCTCCTTGAGTGGAAAAAGTGGTTTGGCACTCATTACCGAAATTCACACCGATACCCATCGTGAAACACCCTATGCGATTACCTTAGCCCAAGGTTTGGCCGGTGGCGACAAAATGGACTGGATTGTGGAAAAAGCGATTGAAACGGGCGCTCAGATCATTGCGCCAATGCAGTGCGAACGCTCCATACTCAAACTCACTCGCTCCAGTGATCAGGAGCGCGCACAAAAGCGCTTAACGCATTGGCAAGGCATTATTCAAGCAGCATGCGAACAATGTGACCGAACGGTATTGGCCAAGCTGGATCCCATAGTCACTTTTGAGGACTACTTAAAACCTGATCCAGAAAATTCGAAACCTGCCCTTAAATTACTACTCAGCCCTGATGCAACTAAAAGTATCTACAGTGTTTTATCAGAACATACCCCTCAAGACATTGTTCTCATGATCGGACCAGAAGGTGGACACTCACCTGCAGAAGAAGCTCAAGCTCAAGCTGCTGGCTATCAATTAATCTCTCTCGGTGAGCGTGTCTTACGCACCGAAACCGCTGGCATAGTTGCTATTACAGCTGTGCATAGTATTTGGAACCCTGAAATACAAAATCGCCTCAAGTAGAGGCGATTTCAGGGTTTGCGGTCAATGCTTGATTAAGCAAAAGAGTAGAAAACGCGATACGGAGTACGACGCTCAGCCCAGTAATCAACTGCATCACGAAATACGTCTAACAAAGTTTCGCGAGCCTCTTTGTCAAATTTTTGTGTGCAAGGTAATCCTTCAAGCACCACAACAAATCCTGGTTGTTGGCCAGCCTTGTCTGTTGTTGTTGTCAATGCATCCAACAATGGATCAAAATTTTTAGCTTGTTGCTTAGTAAAAGAGTAAGCGATCGCGATCGCTTCTAGTACTTCGCCTTTAGTCATTGCATTAGTGCAATTGGCATAAATAAAATGCTGACCAAGCTCAGAAGCCGCTTCCTGTAAATCTGGTGTACGGAAAGCACGAATAGATTGCACGATGTTAGTGCGCACACTGCGCAACATGGCCGGTGGTCCGGCATCACGAACGGCCAAAGCGGCACGCCAAGAAGCTGTCACTTTTTTCCCCGAAACTTGATTTGCTGCATAGGTTTGTAAACGAGATAAACCGCCTTGAGCATAAATATTGGCAGCGGATG
>JACCDO010422275.1_pt1 | contig 25612 bp, 23 predicted proteins | sample 7446101 | NCBI WGS metagenome assembly JACCDO01 (sample SAMN15323440, study PRJNA562643) | freshwater metagenome | isolation source: river surface water | place: USA:Blue River Watershed | collected 2017-08-16 | reverse complement strand
TTTTATTAATTTTTGTCCAGCCTCTTTCAGTCCATACATCATAATTATCAACAGTATTAAATTCTTTATTATCAATCTTATAATCTTTCCATTCAGAGTTCAAACTATCAATTGTTTTGATTTCTAATGTATTTGTTGTTTTATTTTTAACTATTAAAGGTGTATCTCCTGTAACACTGTCCCCGTATATGATTTTTGGGTCAATTGAAAATTCTTTATCATCTGGTTTTAATAATTTATTAATTTCATCATAAAACTTTTCAATAAATTCGTCTTTGTTATTATAACCAGCTTTTGGGTTTATCCACCGTTTTTCTGGTATTTTAACATTTGGCTCAATGTGTACTTGAAATTCAGATCCATATGAGTTAATTTTATATGGTAACACGTCAAACACTTTATTGGCAAATTTAACATACTTTTTTTTATTTGTTAATGCATAATTTACTAAGGGTCCAAATTCTTCTTCTATAAAATGCCGTGAATATTGTAACATTTGCCGGCCTGTAGCAGTAGTAGCTGCAGCAATATCCTTCATGAATATTGGTGAAACAGGGCTACCGGTTTGCCCATAGAGTGAATTGGCTGTAACTTTATAAGCTAATTGTAAACCATCTAAAATAGATTTTTTAAATTGGTCTTTTTCATCTTCCATATCGTTTTTATATTTCTTTCTAGCAGCTAATAGACCCATTAAAATTTGTGGGATAATACCCTTGCTACCATCTGCTTTCTCAGCAAATTTGCATACTTTGTAAATCACAATTTTTTCGTTTTTCTGACTATATTCTAGTTCAATCCATAATCTCTTCTTTTTAAAGATTTCTGTATAAATTTCAAAAGTCTTCTTCTCTTTGTTATTATTAATTTCTAAATTCTTATTTAAAAATACTTTTCCTAATCTAACTATATTTAGCATTATAATCTTGATTATTGCACTTAAATTATTAAAACTATCTTTGATAACATATTTAATATTATCTTTTAGTTTTTCATCGCGAACAATTAAAGGTTCTTCTTGATATTCTCCTTCATCGTTCTTATATTTAACAATAATATTATTTGTTTTCTTTGTACTTTTTCTACTACCTTTACTATCTGTACTACTTAGATCATCTTCATCGAGGATTTGTGAATAATCTACTTTTATTTTTGGAATAAATGTGCCAAGTATTAAACGTAAAAAATCTATATACAAGTTTTCACCTTTAAATTCTTTATATAAGTCACTAAATACATAAGTTGTATTATATGTAACTTCATGATATTTATGTGAACTTAAATAGCCATATTTTTCATCTAGATTATCATCAAATACATTGCATTCGTGTGATAAGTTTCTTTGAACCATAGAATTGGGATATAAACTATTATAATCTAGTACTGGAATTGGTTCAAAATATACTCCCTTTTTTGGTGGGAATACTATAGCACCTTCATATTTATTATCTTCATCATCATCCTCTTCCCGATCTAGATTTTTAGTATTTAATTCATCAACAAAATTATCTAATAATTTTCCATCTTTCATATCAAATACATTTTTATTTTTTGTATCTTCAATTGATTTAGGTTTTTTAAGAACCGGAATTAAATGGTTTTCTTCTCTACATCTACGTGAAACCAGAGAAAAGATTTTAACTCCTTGACCTCTCATAAAGAGATATGATAATGGAACGTGACACACATTTGCCATACCAATGTTGTTAGTTAATACTTGCAACTTTGCCATTAATTTACTGACTAATTCGCAATCCTGAATACAATATTTTGCAATTGTACTGCGATATTTACATTTTTCAGTTAATGGAGATTTCTTTTGATATTCAAAAATATCTTGAGGTGAAATATCATCTTTAGCTTGACACCAAAATACTTTATATCCCATACTCATAACATCATCATCAATAATACCATCAACGACTAATTTAGTGTTGTCTAGTTCTAAAATCTTAAATTTCTTACCATCCATATGTTTATTATCAGTAATACTATCATTATAAAAGATTGTTATAAATTGATCTACTTTAACACCATATGTACTCTTTGTCATAATTATCGATTTTTTATTTTCTTTATCGAGTATTAATTCTTTGATACCTTCTTTAATAAAAGAAGATGCTACATAGTCTAGCTTATAAGAAGCTAATTTAAAGTCACGTTGAGCAACCTTCATTAAGTCAATAATAATACGACCTGTCATATCATAATATTTGAGAATATTATCACCCAATGCACTTGAAGCTAATTTCTTTTCTTGCCATTTACACTCTTCTCCATTAATTCTAGATAAGCGTGAAAACTTTTTTTCAATACCTAATTTTTGTGCACGTTTCATCATATATTCAAAATCGAACCCAAAAATATTGTATCCAGTAATTACATCTGGATTAGTTCGTCTCATTAATTCTGTCCAAGCTAATAACATCTCTTTTTCAGTTTGATAGCATTCAAGATCAACTCCTTCTATTTTAGTACATTTGCCTAAAGTGATCATATGTTTATAATAACATTCTGTTTCACCAAATCTAGAAAATGTTGTACCGACTTGAATAATATAATCTTCATCGCGTTCAGGTTGTGGGAAACTACCATCTTTACTAACACACTCAATATCGTATGATGCAATTACTATTGGCATAATTGTCCTGTCTTCGTATCTATTTAGAGCAGTATAATCACACGAAATATTAATATCACAACAAGTATCGTTGTTTTCTAATTTTTCATATTGACCATCTTTTAATTCTACCCATCCAACAGCATCAAGATTTTGGATATGCATACAACGTAAAAATGGTTCAATATTTGATTCATATATACTGTACTTTTTGTTTTTAATTGGTTTATTAAAAACTCTTTCAAATGATCGGTATGCTTCATAGTTATAAAACGTTAATTTTAAAAAAGGAAATTTAGTGGCATTTGTAAAACCATAAAATTTATACTTTTCTTCAATTTCATATTTCATAAATCCATCAACATTTTCTCGTGGATAAACTTTCTTCTTTACTTCATCCATCAAAAGACTTATCTTTTCCTTTCTCATAGACCTATCTATTTCAACATAGAAAAATGGATTAAACTTATTTACTTTTACATATATTGTTTTATTCTCTTTAGTTCTACCAAATAGGCGGATTTTATATTGTTTTCCATCTTCATCTTCTTCATGGAAATAATTCCAATCGATAATCTGAAATAACATTTATATAAGTTTAATATCTTTATAATTATTTAAATTCAATTTTTATCAAAAAATACCCCAAAAATGATATAAAAAAGTATAAAGTTAATTAAGATAAAATGGAATTATTTGGATGTCAAATTAAAGCAGAATGTAATAATAAATTAATTTATGATTCTAATGGATTTTTAACTGGATCACAATTAGTTTTCTTTGATAGTGAAAATTTTGTTGTTCTATTTAGTTATACATTATTAGATAATAATAATGATTATTATGCATATAATATAAATATAAAAGAAGAATGGAATCGTGGATCTTCTATTGCGTATGGAAAAGTAGAATTATTTCTTAAAAATAATAAAATAGATAAAGTAATTGTTAATAATGTAGAAAATGGTATGTTGTTTGACAAATATAATAACTGTTTTAATATTAGTCCTCGAGAATATTTACATTTAATTTATAAAAATTATACTTAAATTAGGACTCTTATAGATAAAGCAATATTATTATAGAAATATTTGGTGGAGTAAAATTAATTCATGTAAAATTCATGGGCGCGCGCGAAATTTCACACACAAACTTTGTGTGTAAAAAAAACTGCAGTTTATATTTATGTCTAAATTTAAAAATTTCTTTATAAAATCAATTTTCCTCATCTTTTTTATTGGTCGGCTTATATACCAAAAAGATAAAGCAAAATTTTTGTGTCTCAAAATTTATAAAAAATTAGAAAAATTATAGAAAACTCAAAAGTAAATAGCAAACGAAAATACAGTTGACTGCAGTATTTGCTGCACTGCAGGAAAAACTGCATTTTTTTCTGCAGTAATAATATATAGAAAAATGTCATATTATTGTGAAAAATGTAATTATACTGCGAAAAATTCAAGTAATTTTGCAAATCATAAAAAAACCCAAAAACACTTACTGCAGTTTACAAATGCAGTGGTAAAAAGTGAGTGCACTGACAAAGAAAATGGTAGTAGTATCAATTTAGTATCATTTAAGTATCAAAATAGTATCATTGATGATACTGCAGCTGCAGTTTTTACTTGTGAAAATTGTTCTCACGAATTTAAACATAAAAATAATTATTATAGACATAAAAAAACGTGTATACCTAAACAGTCTGATGATCAAATTGAGCTTAAATTTAAACTAGAATTTGCTGAAAAAGAGAAGGAGATGCTTATGAAACTTGATAATGAGAAAAATTTAATTATAAAGGAAAAAACAGAATTATTAAATAATTTTATGGCAAATGCAAATCATATTATAAATAAAGCTCAAGATAATACAAAGATAACAGCTCAGGCAATGCAGACAGTTAGTGTTAGTGCACTTAAGTACGCTAATGATAAATTTAATAATGCCCCTTTATTACTACCTTTAGAAAATTTTAGTATAAATAATTTAAGTTTCGACAATGAAGAAGATAGAGAACAATTAATAGAAACACTTATTTATAATGCCAAACAAAAGTCTCTTGATAAGTTATTAGGAGATCATATAGTAAAGTGTTATAAGAAAGATAATCCAGAAGAACAATCTTTTCATACAACTGATTGTTCTCGTTTAAATTATATAGTCCGTAATTTAATAGAAAATGCTTTAACGTGGGCTGTCGATAAATCTGGTATTAAAATATGTACTTCTATTGTAAAACCTTTAATCGAAAAATGTATTAATCTATTATTAGAATACCAAAAGACCCTTATAAATGAAATGGCAGAAGGGAATTATAAAGATAAAGATACAGTACATATAATACTTAGTTTATTAATGACGATTGATAAAGGAACATTAGAAAGTGATATTAATAAATATATTGCTCCTTTCTTTAATTTAAATAAAAATTGATTTTATTTAAAAATAAATAAAATAAATAATATAAAAATGATTCAAATAGTAAGTTTTATAATATCTTTCGGAATATATTATAGTATTGACTTTATTTTGCAAAAATATGCTAAATTAACAAATAATCATATTTATTTTCTTTTGCACTTTTTAGTTAATGTTTTTATTACTGGAACTATTTTACAATTTACTAGTCTCTTTTTAAGTGATCCATTAGGATTTCAAGAAGATAAATATTATAATGCTGAATATAATAATATTTATCTGTGTTATCCAATTCTTGCATCACTGCATACTTTTCATTTTGTTAAATCATTAAATCAAATTAAATTAGACGAAATTCTTCATCATGTTGTTACTTATATATTTTGGTATATCATGTACGATTTTAGACATCCTATTTATACTTTCAGTTTAATTACAATGTCAGGTATTCCAGGAGGATTAACATATTTAATGTTATTTCTACAAAAATTTAATATCTATTTTACCCCAAAACGTGAAAAATATTATAGCTATTTATTAAATAAATGGATTCGATCGCCTCTATGTATTATTTTTTCTACTATATATTTAGTACGATATGTATATGTCGATTATCAAATTATAAGTTTTAAATATTTATTATTTGTATGTCTATTTACAATTGTAAATGGAATTCATTTTGCAGGAACTATTACAGAATCTTATTATAAAAATAATTTCTAATTTTATTTATATGAATCTTTGTCAATATAAAGATATTTTTGGAAAACCCAAAGAAGGAGCTCATTCTTATAGAATTTTTGATATAGCAATTGTCGATGTTGCTTTTACTTTAATTGGAGCATATGTAATTTCTTATTATTTTGATTTACCTCTTTTACCCACAACAATTAGTTTATTTATTTTAGGAATAATAATGCATTATATGTTTTGCGTAGATACAACAATAAATAAATTATTATTAAAATAATCTAAGGATTTAAAAATATTTAATTATTAATGGAACAAAAAGTAATTTATTATGATAAGTTATTTCCAATATATGATAATAATAAAGATATATTAAAAAAAGTTAAAATTGACAATGACTCAATTTCATATATATCATCGCCAATATATGCAGAAAAAATTTCTAAAATTATTCTCAATCATACTAAAACAACTAAAATTAATATAACAGATTGTACTGCAGGATGTGGAGGTGATACACTTTCTTTTTTACATAAATTCAAAAAAGTATATTCAATAGAAAGAAACCTATTAAGATATCATTATTTATTAAACAATATTCAAGCTTATAAATTATCTAAATATTCTAGAATTTATTGCGGTAATTTTTTAAATATAATAAAACAAATTGAAGATCATGATGTACTGTATATTGATCCTCCATGGGGTGGACGTAATTACAAAAAATATAAAAATTTAAAGTTATCAATAAATAATATTCCGCTTGAAAGTGTCATAACAGATTTAATAACAAATAAAGAAACTAAAAAAGTACCAAATTTTATAGTATTAAAATTACCAAATAATTATGATTTAAGACATTTATATGATAAATTAAAAGAATATGGTAAATTATATTTTTACAATTTAAAAAAAATGTTAGTAATTGTCTTTGAACTGAATCAAGAAATATCTTCATCTGATGTAAATCCATCATCAACTGAAACATCTCCAGAAGCTCCTTTTGAAATCTGCGAATCATTATAATTTTTTTTATAAAATAGTATATACGATCCACCATTTACTATTTCTTGTTCAATTGATTCATCAGGGATATGGTGAACAGAACTATCATTAAAACGATACCATTTGTTATTCATTGGATTTTTAGTATAAGAAATATAGTGACCACCGTGTAAATTTCCCATATGATATACGACACCATATAAACTATACTTATAATCTCTAACACGGTATTGATGGTAATTGTCATCGAAAGTTAAATTTTCAAAAGGAAATTTAATTGTCTCTCCATTCTTTCTTGTAGCCCTACCCATATTATTAAATCGTTTTAGTTGAATAATTAAGAGTTCAGGTAAATCCCAAATATACATTTTCTTTTCAGCATCTGATTGTTGCTTACAATGTTCACACTTGTATTTATTTTCATCTTTGAGAATTTCTGTTTTACTAAATTCCTTTAAACAATCTGATAAATTAGCTGTACGATCTGGAATAGATAGAGGAAGCATATTAAATGGTTCAAAGCTCAGTGATTTTTTATGACAGTTGAGGCAATTTACTTCGCTCATAAATAGTCCTGAAAAAATATCAATGATAGGAGAATAATTTTTCTTAATATATCCATCCCAATATTCAAGTGACTTGAAAATGGTTTCTTCACGAGGGTGTTCATGTACAAATGTTTCAAGAATTTTAATTTTAGCTGCTAAAAGACCAGGATTTTGTTCATCTTGAATCTTTTTACAAAAAATTTTTCTCTGGTTAATGTACGATACAATATCTTGTGGAATATTTTTATATTTGAGAGAAACTTCACATTTAATTTCTTCATGGATCTTATCTAGTAAATAATTAATAAATTCCTGTGAATCTTGTTGACTAAAGTTTCGAAACGATTGACAATGTTCTCCTAAATTATGCTTAAATGATTTAGGAGTAACGCATGAATTTGATTTCCACATTGCTTTGAACAACTTATAAGTATTATATGTCATCGATGAATAATAATGTTTCTTAATTTCCTTTAAATAGACAGATACGTCGTCATCATCCTTAATAACTTCACCTTGTTGTCGTTTCTTTTTGCGTTCAATGTCCGCAAGTCTTTGGACAATATTTTCTTTGAGATCTCCTACAAAACGCTTTTTAATAAGATATCCAGTAAACATATCGCTTGCAGATAAACATTGCAAAGCCGAATTCATATAACAAGTATTACCAATGTTATTAAGTCCAGATAGGCCACGCACTTCAATTATGTCTTGAGGATTATATGCCATTTATATAAATTTTAATATAATTATATTATTAAATAAATATATTTTCAATTTTTATTATATAAATGGCAGATAATAGCAAGATAATTAATGAATTTATAAAATTAACAAAACAAATCAAATTTGATATGGATTTGGCTAAAAATAAAAAAGCAGAATTAGCACAATCATATAGACTTTTAACGATACAAAAAATCATAAAGATTTTAGAAAAATACCCAAATAAAATAAAAAGCTCAGAACAATTAAAAGATATAGATGGTATTGGTAAGGGTACACTTGCTAGAATAGATGAAATTTTAAAAACAGGAAAATTATCTGAAATTAAACAAGAAGTATTAGATAAATCTTATTTAAATTATTTAGAAGAACTCGAAGATGTTTATGGAATTGGTCATAAAACAGCTTTAGAATTATTTAATAAATACAATGTTAAATCAATTGCAGATTTAAAAAATTTATATAAAAAAGGATTAATAGAATTACCACCTAATATTGTTAAAGGATTAAATTATTATGGTAAAATTAAAGAAAATATTCCAAGATTAGAAATAGATAAAGTAAATAATTATTTGTTAGAAGTTTTAAAAAAATTAGATAAAGAATTATTTGGAATTATTTGTGGTTCTTATAGAAGACTTAAAATGACATCAAATGATATTGATATGTTAATTGTACATCCAAAAGTAAAAAATAAAAAAGATGCAGAATCTTCTAAAAATAATTATTTGAAACAATTTTTAGAAATTTTAATTAAAAATAAATTTATAGTAGATTCTTTAACTGATATAAATGTACCTACTAAATATATGGGTATATGTCAATTAGAAAATAATCCAATGAGAAGAATTGATATTCGATTTATTCCATATGAATCTTATTATTACGCAATGTTATATTTTACAGGCGGGAAGGAATTTAATAAAAAAATGAGACTAGTTGCAATTAGTATGGGTTATACTTTGAATGAATATGGTTTGTTTGATAGTAAAAATAATATGATTAAAGCAAATTCAGAAAAAGATGTATTTGACTTTTTAGGTATGGAATACGTAGATCCTCAATACAGAAATTGATGGATTGACCCTCAATACAGAAATTGATGGATTGACCCTCAATATAGAAACTAGTTTAATTCTTTTTCCAAACAAGTAATAATTTTATCCATTGTAATTTCATCAAAATTACTACTATAGTAATTATCTTTTGGTATTTTACATTCTTTTAAAAATTCATTTTTCATTTTATCAAGTTCTTGAGAATAATTTCTAATATAATCAAGAACTTGATTAGATGTAGATTCTTGTTTATTTAAAATATTATTAAAAGCATCTTTAACTAAATCTTCTGATTTAACATTTGGATTTTTTAATCTTAATTCCAAATACCAAAAACACCAAGCCATACAATAGCCAATTGGATCTCCAGTTTTTTTATTATCTGGATCAGAATCACTAGATACTAATTGAAATTTAGTTTCATTCATAAATAATTTGGGCGATATAAATTTAACATCTTTATTGAATATTTTTTTGGCTATTTTTTCAATATAATTATTTAATTCTACTTCATCTATCATATCATTTGGTCCAAAAGGTTCGAATCTTTCTAAAATATTTTTCTTTTTATCATAGATTAAGATATTTGCATGAGTTCCATTTGCATTTGGAATAAGTGAAAGTTTAATTACAATAAAATCGATATTCTTTTTACTTATTAATTTTTTAACTGAACTTTTTAATTTTGGATTACTATAATGTACATCTCTTGATTTCCATAATATTAAATGGGGTAATATAGTATAAAAATTTTCAAAATAAACATTTATAATATCTTTTACTAGTTTACCTTCTAAACTTTTATAATTGGCCAAAAAATTAAATTCATCATATTCTTTATTAAATTTTTCTAATTCATATTTTTGTTTAGGTATGTCAATATTTTTGTATTTTCTAAGTATCATTGCAGTATAAATTGCATTATGTAATATATCTGAATTAAATAAACTAAAATTAGTATTTTTAAGTTTTGGCATAATTATTTTAGTATCTTGTACAATACTTGATTCTTTAATATCTTGAAATAAACTTTTGTTTTCACGAGATACATAATGTAAAGGTGTTTTGTTTTCTGAATCTTTAATTTTTAAATTTAATTTTTTATTTTTAATAATTTCAGAATAATTATTTAAATTATCTCTATTTGAATATCTTGCTAGTAAATGTAAAGGTGTTGTATTTTTAATATTTTTTTGGTTTAAATCAGATTCATATATAATTTTATACAAAGTTGATGGTTTTAAAAAGTTAGTTTCTAATTGATTTTTTAATGCTTTATGTATTGGAGTTTCTAGATTACGGTCTTTATAATTAAAATTAAGATTAGATCCACCATATTTTTTATTTAATAATATTTCTACCATTTCTGTATCTTTATTTTCTAATGCGATATTAATAGGTAAATGATCTCCCTCTGGTCCAGCATAATTAATATCTGCTCCATACTCTAATAATTTTTTAGCAGAATCATAAGAACTATTTTCAACTGCTTTTATTAATGGGGTCATTTCATATGCATCTTTTATATTGGGATTTGCACCAGCTTTTAAAAAAGTTTCAGTAACAGCTGTTCTATTTAATTTTGACGCAACAACTAAAGGTAAATAAGGAGATGGTATATTTAATTTATATCCTTTTGATAATAATTTATTAATTAAATGTAAATATAAATCTTGTCCTTTATTAAGTTTGATTAATTCTATCATTGATTTTAAAGATTCTATTTTAGATGCATCCATATCAGTAAAATATTCTGGTTCTAATAAATTAATTAACCAACTCATAATTTGTGGTTCTTTTATAGTTAAATCTAATAAGTTATCACCATTTTTATTTAAAAAATGTATTGCTTCGGGAAATTTAGGTAATAATTTTTTTAAAATATCATAGTGAGAATATTTGGCCAATAAATGTGCACAAGTATCACCTTCGCTATTAGCTACATAAAAAAGTTCAGGATATTTTAATAAATAATAATTTATAGGTTCTACTTCGCCTCTAGAACAAGCCAAGTGTAATAAATTATTTCCATTAATTTGAATATCTCTAGGATTTTTATATAATTCTATAATTTTTTCCCAATCTTTATTAGATAAAAGTTCAAGTAAAGATTCTTCATCATATTCTTCTTTAGGTGTTTCTTTAGGTTGTTCTTTTATTTTTTTCTTACCTCCTTTTTGTTGTATTATAGTATTATCAAAATAACAAAGTTTTTTTACTAGATTGTTATAATTATTAGTCATTATATATTATAATTATAATATTTTTCTATAATAAAAGAAAATTTTTACGACGAACATACATCGCATTCAGATAATTTGACTCCTGGTCTCCATTTACAAACTTTAGGTGCTTCTGGAGTTTCCATTTCTTTCTTAAGTTGATTAATTTCTTCTACATCGACACCAAAATTAATTGGATCAGTAGCAGGTTTAGAGCGTAAATAATACATTGCTGTTTTAAGTCCTCTTTTCCATGAATGAATATGTGCACTGTGTAATTTATCCATATCAGATTCACCTAAAAATAAGTTAAGTGATTGGCTTTGATCAATAAATGCACCTCGGTCTGCACTTTGATCAATAATATCTTTTAATTTAATTTCAAAAGCTGTTTTATAAATGTCTTTATATTTTTGTGGAATTTCAGAAATATTTTGTATAGAACCATTTTCAATAACAATTTTCTTTCTTAATTTTTCACTCCAAATACCTTCTTTGATGAGGTCTTTCATAAGATTTTTATTTACCACAATAAATTCTCCAGCTAAAGTTTCTCTTACAAAAATATTTGAATGGTATGGGTCAAATGATTCACAGTTGCCCATAATTTGAGATGTAGAAGCTGTTGGCATTAATGCTGTAAGTAAACTATTTCTAGTACCATATAATTTAATACTTTCAATTAAACTATCCCAATCATAACCCATTAACAAATCTTTATTAGTAAGTCCCCATAAATGATATTGAAGTAATCCCTTTGAAAAAGGAGAATTATTGAATGTATCATATGGTCCAAATTCTTTCGCTAATTCATTTGATTCAAGTAATGCACCATAATAAATAGTTTCAAAGATTTTTTTATTAAGTGTTTTTGCTTCTTGGGATCCAAATGGATATCCATAAATATTATATACATCAACTAATCCTTGAATTCCAATACCAATTGGTCTATTTTTTAAATTAGAATTTTTAGCAGCTTCAACAGGATAATAATTAATATCAATAATTCTATTAAGATTTCTTGTGCAAAGACGTGAAATTTCTAATAATTTATAAAAATCATAAGTTTTATCTTCTCTGATGAATCGTGGGAGACAGATTGATGCTAAATTACATACTGCAATTTCTGTATCATCTGAATATTGTACTACTTCGGCACATAAATTTGAACTACGAATAGTGCCCAAATTTGATTGATTTGATTTATGGTTTACATGGTCTTTAAATAATAAATATGGTACACCAGTTTGAATTTGACATTCGAGTATTTTTTTCCATAATTCTAGTGCTTTAATTTGTTTGACATATTTTCCTGCATTTTCGTAATTAATATAAAGTTCTTCAAATTGTTTGCCATGTGTATTTACTAAACCCGGACATTGGTCTGGACACATTAATGACCAAACCCCATCTTCAAGCATACGTTTCATGAATAAATCTGGTATCCATAAAGCTAAGAATAAATCACGTGTCCTCATATTTTCATCTCCAGTTGGTTGACGTAATTCTACAAAATCAAATACATCAGCGTGCCAAGGTTCAAGGTACATTGCAATAGAACCATTTCTTTTGCCTCCTTGATTAATATATCTTCCGCCTTTTTCAAACCAAACACATAATGGAACAATCCCATCAGATTTACCATTGGTCCCGCGTATAATTGACCCTTTTGCACGAATACTTGATAAATGAATTCCAATTCCTCCTGCCCATTTAGAAATAAATCCAGCATTGGTTGCAGTATGAAATATTCCTTCAATACTATCTCCCATACCTAAAAGAAAACAACTACTTAATTGTTGTCGATTAGTGCCACAATTAAATAATGTTGGTGTAGCATGAGTAAAATATTTTTGAGATAAATTATCATAAGTTTCAAATACGCGTTCTAGATTCCCACCCCATAAAGATAGAGCAACGCGCATAAAAAGATGTTGTGGTCGTTCGACAATATGAGGTACTTTTTCATTTGTAAAAATCTTTTGTAAATAAGAACGTTCAAGTGTTCTGATTGCAAAAAAATCAAATAAATAGTCTCGCGAATAATCTAATTTTTTTTGAATTTCTTTTTTATTTAAAACGACAGTCATATAAAGATCTTGATTAATTAAATGAACTTCTTTATTATTATGGTCTTTTGAATGATATAAATCATGAACAATGTCATAATAATTTTCACTTGTTGTTTTATGGAGTCGTTCTACTGCAAAATATGATGCAATATTTTCGAAAATATAATGGTTTTTAATTTTATTGGCAAAATAATCGGCAATATAATAATATAAATTATTTGTCGATATTTTTTCAGGTAATTTAGAAAGAATATCAGATGTAGAATTATTAATATCAACAATATCTGAATAATTTAAAATTTCTGGATATTTTAAAGTTGATTGTTTAATCAAATTATAAATTTCGTTATATGACCAACTTTTATCATTATAAAAATCCATATCAATATTGATGCTATGTGTCATTTTATGTACTTCTTCCAAATGCGACATTGAGTATAATCTATATTTTAGAAAATAAGTTTGATTAAAAAATTCAACTTTTTATTAAAAATTAGACAGAAAATGTCTAAAATATTTTAGGACTTATATATAATATAAAAAAATTGATTAAAAAAAATAATCTTTAGTATTATTACTTAAATTCAATGGAACCTCTTCTAGATGAAAATAATCAACGCTTAACAGTATTCCCAATTGTTTACCAAGATATATGGGATTTATATAAACTACAATTGCAATCATTTTGGAAAGCAGAAGAAATAGATTTTTCGAGGGACTATGAAGATTATTCAGAAAAACTAAGTAATGATGAACAATATGTTATTAAAATGATTTTAGCATTTTTTGCTGGAAGTGATGGTTTAGTTAATTTAAATCTTAGAGAAAGATTTTTAAATGATATTAAAATAATGGAAGCACAAATTGCATATTCATTCCAAATGATGATGGAAAATATTCACGGTGAAGTATATTCTTTAATGTTAGATAATATTATTAAAGATAATGATGAAAAAAAAATGTTATTTAATGCGTGTAAAGAAATTGACTCTGTTAAATTAATTACAGATTGGGGTCATAAATGGATTAATTCTGATAAACCATTTAGATATCGTTTGATTGCCTTTGCAATTATTGAAGGTGTATTTTTTTCAAGTGCATTTGCTACTATATTCTGGTTTAAAAAATATAGAGCATGTGGAACTAAATTTCTTAATGGATTAATTAAATCAAATGATTTTATTGCCAGAGATGAAGGTATGCACGCAAATTTTGCTTGTCTATTATATTCACATCTTAAAACAAAAGTTCCACAAGATGAAGTATTTGAAATGATGGATGATGCATTAGTTATTAGTAAAAATTTTGCAAGAGATACAATTAAATGCCAATTACTTGGACTTAATTCTAATGATATGGAAAATTATTTGGAATATATTTGTGACCGATTACTTGTATCACTTGGATATATTAAAAAATATAATTCTAAAAACCCATTCGATTTTATGGAAACAATTGGATTAAATAAAAAAACTAACTTTTTTGAAGCACGTCCTACTGAATATCAATCAGCTTATAATACAAATACATCTTATGAATTGAAAATATTAGATGATTTCTAAAATTCATATTCTATATTTTCTTTATAATCATTACCACATTTAATAAATAATTGTTGGATATATTTATAATCAGGTTTTTCATCAAATGATAATTTTCTAACATAATCAATATACTCTGTGAAACAGTGGGGTATATTTTCACATAGTGTTTTAACACTGGTACTTAATTTAACTTCTCCAATTAGTTCCAAATGATCTGTATTTTTTTGTTTTTTTAATCCTTGCCAAGGTAATTGGGCTTTTAAAAAGTAAATTAACATATATCCAATTGATTCCAAATCATCTCTCCTTGAAGGTTCAATACCTAAGTGTATATTAATGCTTGTATATCTTGCAGTTCCAACTAATGATTTGTTTGTTTTATATTCAATATGTTTTTTATTTTTATAAAATTTTTTAGAAAGACCAAAATCAAGAATATATAATTCGTATTTTTTACTACTAACTCCAAACATAAAATTATTTGGTTTAATATCTCTATGTATAAATCCACAATTATGGACTTTTTCTATTAGACCTATTATTTCTATTCCCAATTTTAAAACCGTTCCTAAAGTAAATTTTTTATCATAATTGTTAAATATTGTTTCTAAATTTTCCCCTAATAATTCCATTACTAGGACATTAAATTTAGGGGTTTCATATATTGAATATATTTTTGGAATTCCTTTTTTTACACCTTTAAGTTCTAATTTTTTGTATATTTTATATTCATCTACAATCTTGCTTGTTTTTTTCTTAGAATTTTCTTTTTCTTCGATTTTAGAAGCAACAAGTGCACCATTAGAAAGGATTTTTGTTAAATATACTTCTCCAAATGAGCCACTTCCTAATTTTTTTATAATTTCGTACTCATTAGAAACTAAACTTTTATTATTATAAGATTCCATTATTATTACTGAATATAAATATAATAATTATTATTCTTTAATATATTATTATATTATATAAATAATGGATTTTTTTTCAGGATCAAAACCAAATTTAATATCAAATAATACTTTAAATGAAATAAATAATTTAATTGGTCAAAATGATTTACCAGTTAGAGAAGTTCCAATTAATAACGGAGTTTCTACTTTTTATAAAAATTATATTGAGCATAATTTATTTTTTATAGCACTTGCCATATTATTTTTATTATTTTTATATTGGCGTTATGAAACCAAAAATGCCGAAGATTTTATCATAAAAGAAAAACCTAAAAAGAAAAAATCAAAGAAAGATATGGGAGATAAAATTATAGATGAATTAATTGAATCTCTTGAAACAAATACAGATGAAGGACCATTTGTAGCTAATTTTAATCCAAGTGTTCCGGTTTCTGCACAACAATCTTATACAAATTATATGGGAGATCATGTACCAGTTTTAGTAGATGGTAATAAAGTAACTAGAAGACAATTTTACAATGATCCAGAACCAGAATATAATTACGTGCCTGTTATTGAAAACAGAATAAATAGAGCTGATACATATACCGGATTAGATAATAATTATAATAATTATCAAGATCAAAATTATCCTAATCCATATGGCTGGGAACAAAATTTTAATCAGACCACGTATAATGCTATGGAATTTGCAACTCAAAAAAATAGAGATAGCTTAGCAATGTTAAATCAAATTACAGATAATACAAATAATGAATTATTAAAAAATATTATGTAAATTAATTATATAAATGTTAGTTAATTTGGATTTTTATCCAAGATATTTTTTATTGGGATTATTTTTAACTTGGACTATAATTTACTTAAATTTACCTGAACCTGAAATATATGAATTAAAAAAGGAAAAGTTTAATAATAAATGTTTTTAAAATATCTAATTATAATATATAATGGCTGATTTAAATAATCAAGAAAATTTCAATAAAATATTTTCCTTTTTTTTGGGAATAGTATTAATAATAAGCATAATGTCAATTATTAATAAAAATAGAATAATTGTAGTAGAAAATTCCAATTTTTAATTTTCAAGTTCTAATACTTTTAAAAATTTATTTGAAGAATCATCTTCAACTGCTTTGACAATTTTTAAAATATCTTTAATTAATCCTCTTTTAAGATTTCCATCTCTATCATCTTTACTACCAAGATCAGGACCTTTATTAACTTCCATAATTTTTGCATTTAATTTATCATCAATAGCAACATCTATGCCAAATAATTGGAATGACAATTGATTATATAACTTTTCCCCATTTCCAATTTTTCCGTAAAATGCTCCAAATACATCTTTAACAAGTCCATAAATATTATTAAATACATGAGAACTAATATTATGTACTTTTCTTTCAGCTTCAGTTAATGGTCTTTTAGAATCAAGATATTTTCTAAAATCTTCATGAGTTAATGGATGTACATCATAAATCCATCTATCTACATATCCAGTAGTAATATTAGGACCCATTTCAACTGAATTTTCTTTGAATAAATCTTTTGTATAATACATAAAACCATCTTTATAAGCATATACTTGATATTTATTTTTATGGCATACAACGAGAACATATACTCTCAAATTAATTTTTCTACCTTTTATTAAATATGGATCTTGTAATAATTCTTGTGCTAAAATATAACCACCTTTATTATTAATAATTTCATTATAATTATTAGAAAGTTTTAATCCTTCTTGTCTTTGTATATTTTTCTTTAAAATATATATTTTATTTTTATCAAAATCTTCCATTAATCTACGTATATCATTTTTTTCATATAATACATAAGTATTAGGAGTCATTGTTAAAGTTTTGTCATAACCATAATGAACATTAAGATTTTTCCATAATCCATCTTTTGCAACTATTTGATCAGCATTATGAATTATAAAAACTCTATTTTCTTGATCTTTTTTAAGATTCATATTTTTAATTTCTTCTTCAATGTCATCATAAGTACAAGGTAAATAAATAATAGGTTTATCAGTATTTGTATTTTTTAATGGCATTATATGATTTTCCTCAAATACTTTTTTAATATTTTCAGGTGTAATATATTTACATGAATTTACAACATAGTATAATTTTTCAGGAACACTGTCAATTTGTTTAAAATAATCTAAATTACCACTAAAATAATATAAGCAAATTAGAATCAATATTAAAAATAATATTGTTATAACTTTCATATTTTTATATTATAATATAATAATTTTATTTTTCAATATATATAAATATATGGAAGTACAAGAAATTGTATTATATACTGTTTTAGCAGTAGTTTTATTATATGTTCTTAAAAGTGTTTATAAATACATGAACGAAAATTTTGTAGATATTAACAAAAAAGAAAAATTTTCCGATATGATTGAAGAAACTATGGATGTTCCAAGTGACATTTCACAAAGACATAACGCAGCTTGCACTGTTTGCCAAACTGATTTAGATGCTGATACTTATCTTAGAAAAAGATTACTTGCTGGCAGAGGTTTATGTGAAGATGATAAGAAATTATCTAACAATGAATTAAAACAATATAGAGATAAACACTTTGCTTTTAAAAATAAAGTATGGCAAACATCAAGAGACGTCGATATGGTTGATAAAATTAACTATATGTATTTAGCTGGCAATGAAGACTTAACAAGAAATCACAAAGGTGTTCGTATTTCTGATTTATTTAATACTCTTACTAAGAACGATGATATGATTGCTCAAGATTGTAACTTATCTTCTGATAAATCAATTGAAAGACTTGTTAAAGAAACCAGTGATAAAGTTGAAGGTCATAATGGTCAATTATTTAGCGATGCTAAATGGGAATACGATAATGAAAAAGTTATGAATGGTGGTAAATTTTATGGTGATATTCACCCATACTCTGGCACTTGTAGCTTACAACAAACTGTATAAAAACCAATATAAAGTTGAAAATTCTATTTAAAAAATAGAACTGATATATTATATATAATGGATTCTAATAGATATGACTCGAATAAGTATGATATAAGTGAAAAAAAACTTGTTATTGACTATATTTATTCAAAGATAAATATTTCTAAATTTAAATATAAACTTCTTGAAAATTATACTGACTTATCTAGTTTTCAAGACTCAAATAAATTCTACGTTTCTGCCAATTTTTCTGGTTCAAACTGTCTTCTTGTTTTTTGTAAAATGAAAAATAAAAATTACAGTTTCTTAGTAGACAGGAAAACCCTAAGTTTTAATGCTGATCAAATTAAATATGATAGTGTTAATATAACTCCAATTAATATTAAATTAGATAATTCTATTTATCAAGGCACAATAATTGACGGTATATTTATTAAACATGATAAAAAAAGAGAAAAGTTTTTTGTTATTACAGATATGTATATGTTTAGAGGAGTTTCAACTGAAAAAGATAAAATTAATATGAAATTAAGTAATATTGAAACTTATTTAGATTATAATATGAAATCTTGTCAAAATTTAATCTTAACTATTAATAAATTATATGAATTTGATTCTATAGATAAACTTGTAAATGAAGATATTAAGAAAACTCATGATTTTCATGTAAGAGGATTATCTTTTTATCCAGAATTTTCGGGAACTAAATTAATCTATGTATTTAATGATGATAAAGATAAAAAGTTTTTAAATAAAAGTGCAACTGATAAAGAACCACAAAAAGAAATTATTACACATGTTAAAAATACTGTACAACCATCGGAATCTAAAAAGACTAAAATTACATATAGTGTAAAAGATTCATATAAGAAAGATGATATTTGTTTTGTACTTGAACTAAGAAAAACAGATATTACAGATGTTTATAAATTATTTGTTGTAGAAGAAGTAGAAAAAGAAGATAAAAAAATTCTAAAAACAAAAAAAATGGGTATTGCATATGTTCCAACTAAAGATTGTTCTCAATTGTGTAAAGATGTTTTTAGTAAAACTGTAAATAATAGAGCCTTATTTAAATGTCAATTTGATTCAAATAAAAATAAATGGGTACCTATTGAAGAAGCTAAATATAATAAAGTACCTGATAAAATTAGTAAAATAGAAGAAAAATTAGAATTAATTGAAGAACCAGATAGTGATTCAGACTAAGAAATAAACAATAATAGTAAGATTGTCTGTAGAGCCTTTATGTAAAGCATATTCTGCTAATTTTTTAGCAATATTAACATTTTTATTTATACGTGTAGTTAAATCAGTATCATAACATTCATTCAAAACAAAATTAATAACATCTTGATTTGATAAAACATCCCATAAACCATCACAAGCAAAAACAATAAATTTATCATTTTTATCTAATTTATATCTAAAAATATCTGGCATATTTGTTAAAAATGGTTCGGCATCAAAATCACCAAAAGCACGTGATACAGATAAATCTTTAATACGCCAGTCATCGCCATCAAAATATGGAGTACCTCCTAATTTTAAAATACGATGTTTTTCTTCAGGCCACATTGGTTTATGGTCTTTAGATAAAGGAATTGCAAAATTATCACGACATAATACACAACGAGTATCTCCTGAATTAATAACATTTAAATATTCTTGATCTAATTTTCTATAATGTATACCTACTAAACAAGTAGAACCACAGTGTAATGCTTTATCATAATAATTTTTTTTAAGAATCTTTTGTTGTAAATATTTAAATACTTGATTAATATAATCTTTAGAAATTGGATAATTAATTCTTTTATCTATAAACAAAGAAGGTAACGAATCAGCTAAAAAGCTAGAAACAAATTTACCCCCGTGACCATCATATACACCAAAAAAATTAATAGGAGCTAAATTATGGTCAGTATTATCTATATTTGAAATAATAGAATGTCTATCTTCATTTTGGTTTCTTAAACCTTTAATTGATACAGAATGAATATTCATCATAATATAATATTAGTTTTATTATATTAAATAATTATAAAAAAATAACTAAATATTATAAATATCCTTATTTTTCCATAATATTGTATATCTTGTATTACCAAAATTTTTTTGTTCAGTTCTATATTCTTTATACATTCTTAAAATTGGAATATTCTTAAATAATATTTGATCACCATCAAAACGTAATTTAAATTCTTTTATATTTTTTTGTGTAAAAAATTTATTTATACACAATGGACCAGTAACTTCTAAACAAGATTTTCCATAAAACTTTTTTTCTACATTATCAACTATTTTATTAATCATATCCATCAATAATTTGTTTTCAGGAATACTTATCATAAGGGCATTATAAATTCCGTGTTGATTACATATTACACGATCTCGTACAAAATATTCTTTTGTAGTTAAATAAATTAATTTAAAATTATTATGACAGCTATATTTAATATCCAAATAAATTCCACCATATTTATATAAAATACAAAGTCTCCATAAATCTGCTTTAAATGCACCTGGTTTTAATTTATCAAATGTATCTAATATTTTTTTATCAAAATTTTCTTTTATAAATTGTTTACACATATCATCATCATATAAATGATAAGTAAATTCTGGATTTTGTTTTTTTAATTTTTCAATATTTACTTTCATTTTATTAGGTAATTTTAAAGTATTCCAAGTTTGAAAAATATTTAATGGTATAATACTTTTAGTCGAATCAAATTTTTCTGTCAAATTTTTATATTCAATATCAATATTATTATTTATATTATTTTGCTTATTTAAATTAGGAGTTACACTAAATTTTTTTATAGGTAACAAACTTTTTATTAATACAACTTTCATAATATAATTAATTAATAAAAAAACTTTCTTTGCCATTAATTACACGGCCTCTTCCACAAATATTTAAAATATTATGGTCTAAATTACTTATAGTACAGTAATCATTAATTTTTACACAAGCTGGTTTATTAATTAGTTCGACAAATATTTTATTTCCTTCTCGTTTAGTAATTTTAGCATTACAATTACAAGAATTAACATTAATTAATATATTATCTCCTAGTTCAATTGTATCATTAAATTTTTCAAATTCAAGTTCCAAATCTTCGTATACTTTATATTCTTCATATGATTTATCTAAAAGCATTGATCCAACTAAACCATCATCTGCGCATAATCCAGGGTCAATATCTAATTGAACGCCAATTAAACCACCAGAAATTGCACTTTCAAGAGTTGTTTTTTCGGAATTAATTGATAATACCTTTGATTGAAGAGGTAAATATTGAAATCTAGTATTACCATCTGAACTTTTTGTTACATAGCCTGGTTTAATTAAAATTTCATCATTAATTTTTAGTGTACCTCTAATAATAGATCCTCCAAGTACACCACCTTTAATATGTTCAATATTACATCCACATTTGTTAATATTAAAAGAACGAACAATAATCATTTGTGCTTTATCTTCATATCTTTTGTTAACTGGTTTAATTTTAGATAATATTTCAGTTAGTGCATCAATATTTAATCCAAGGGATGCAGAAATAGGAATAATTGGAGAATCTTCTGCTTGTGTATTAACTAATTCTTTTTTTAATTTTAGTAAAATTTTACGAGCATCATCTTTCTTAATTAAATCTAATTTATTTAGACAAGTTGCAATATTTGGGATTTTAGAAATATTTGTACACAGTAAATGTTCTTTAGTTTGTGGTGCAGGCATTTCTGTGTTAGCAATTGATTCAATTAAAACAGTATAATCCATTACATTTGTACCATTCATCATAGCTGCCATAAATAGATTATGCCCGGGTACATCGCAAATACTAATATGATTTACTAATTCCATATCATTAGAACAATGTTCACATTTCATAACATCTTCATTTGAACCACTTGCTTTGTAGCATTCTGGTTCTTCGCATTCATTGCATTTATAAATTTTAGCATTAGCATATCCCAATTTAATTGTTACATTTCGTTTTTTTTCATCTGAATGTTTTTGTGTTGCAATGCCAGTAAGACATTTAGTCACAGAACTTTTGCCATTTGATACGTGGCCAATAATACCAATATTGACTATTGGTTGATTTTTCATTATACTCGATAAATCCATTTTTTATAATAAAATAAAGGTTAAGTTTGTTATAAATTCAATTTTTTAGAAATTCTTTATCTATTTCCATATTATCAATATTAAATTTTTGGTTACTCTTGTCGAGAACAATAATAGAATCGAAATGATGATTATATTGGATAATATTAATTATTTTTTTATTTTGTATTTCAGAATATTCTTCATCCATAAAAGCATCAATAACATCTTTATCATATTTATCTAAATCAAGATTAACTAGATTAACACATTGTTTATTTTTAAGAGGAATCCACATTGATAATACAATATTTTTATTATCAAAATTATAGGCTTCCATAAAAGTCTTTATCTTTTTCCACAAAATAATAAAATCATTGGTAAAGTTTGTGTATAAATTATTTTTATTTTGTGGATAAATATTTATAATCAAGTCTAATATGTGCGGAAATGTTGGATATATTTGTTTTAATCCATTATAAAAACTACTTATAAAACATACGTTATAATAATTATTTAAAGATATTAGTGAACGATTTTCGAAAGTGTAATTATAAATTGGTTTACTGTAAAGGCAATTATATGGGTCCATTTTTTTGTTTAATATTATGGTATAAATAAATAATATTCAATTTTTTACATTTTTTTAAATAAATAAAACTTTTTTCTATTATCCATATGTTCAATAAAATGTTCATACATAATTTCCTTAATTTTTTCTTTTACTATTTGACTTACATCATTTAATTTATTATATATATTCAATTGTTGTTCAATATAATAATTGAATAATTGTCTTTTATATTTAGTATCTAGATTATTAACACCATTTAAATAATCTTTTTTGTTATAATTAATTGCTTGTAAAATAATATGTTTATGTTTTTCAAGTACTTTCATAATATATTTGAAAATAATTTTATCTTCTTTTATATCCAATTTTTTAATAAATTCTTTATCGAAATTATTAATTAACATTATTTTTTTTCTAAAATCTTTTGCCATTTCTATTGCGTTATCATAACCGTGTATAGTAATAGAATAATATTTTGAAAATTCTTTTTTTTCTAATTTAGTTGAAACTTTAATTGCATCACCGTAAATAGTAGATACTTTTCTATATCCTTTAATCTCAACATGTCTATTGAAATTATTAATAGAATAATTAACAGGTCTTAAATTTACTAATCTATTATCAAAAGTATCACCATTAATATGGTCAACTAAATAAGTATTATAGTTTGTAATTAATTTATGAAATAATATATTAGTATTGTTAATTGAAACTAAAGGATATCGTAAATCATTGTTACCAGATGAATTCATACATATATTAAATTTCGAGACAAGTTCCAAAAATATTTTATCTGTTTTAAAATATTCATTATTAATCTGAATTTCAATATAATCATCATGAATTTTAATTAAGTTTTTTGTTACACCTAATTTATAAGACATATTAATTTTAAGTTTTAATGCTTCTTTTTTTGTTAATTTATGTGAATTATTATAATCTTTTATATTAATAGTTTTAACGTGCTTTTTATTTTCACTATCTGTAACACAAACTGTATATATATCTGGTTCTCCATTACGATGAAAAATTGTTCCAAGTGGTTTTCCTAAAATTAATTTATTTTTTGGAAGTTCATTATATTTTTTTAATTTAAATAATTCAAAATACTGATATTGGTTTTCCAAATCATAATCATCATTTGCAGCTATTTTTGGCTCTTCTATTTCACCACATTCATATACATTAATACTTCGTAAATCTAATGTATTATTATTTTTGTATCTTATATTTTTATAATTATACAATAAACCAGTAAGAGGGAATGTTTTTTTTTTATCTTGACATAATACATAATATTTTTCCCCACTTTTGGTTTTCTTTGTTTTAATATTTATAGGATATTTTTCAATCTGGGTAATAAATTTACTATCAGTTAACATAGATTTATCTTGTGTTAATTTAACTTCAATTGTATTATTATCAATATATCTAATTTTATTTCTTGTTAAATCAAATTCATCTGATTTTTCCATTCTAGTTAATAAACAATTAGCATATGCTTCTTCTTTTGATGCAAAATCTTTATACTTAACATAAATATGATGCAATTGACCATTATTATCGGTTATTGATATTTGATAAGCTGTAGGATTTTCTTTTATTGAGCCACGAGGTTTGCCCAATATCCATTGATTTAAAACGAGTGCCATAAATAATATAAATTAATTATGTTACCAATTCTTTAAATCAGTTTATCAATTTTTGTAATAAATAAATGTTATTTAAAGCCCACCTCTGAGGCGAAGTACTAAATGCAGCGTACTTTCCTTTTGAATATTATAATCAGATAAAGTTTTATCCGATTCAAGCTGTTTTCCTGCAAAGATAAGCCGTTGTTGGTCAGGAGGAATACCTTCCTTTTCTTGGAGTTTAGCTTTGACAGTTTCAATATTGTCAGAGGGTTCGACATCAAGAGTAATAGTTTTGCCTGTAAGAGTCTTAACGAAGATTTGCATTTTATATATACTTTCATTATAGACATTTGTTTCAGGACCTTAATTTTTCAACTTTTTGTTTCTAAATGTAATATATAATGAATACACTATTTATTATATAATATTAATATATAATGAATACACTATTTATTATATAATATTAATATATAATGAATACACTATTTATTTATTCCTTTTTAATAGTCCTTATGTTTATACTAT
>JACCDO011993206.1_pt1 | contig 25632 bp, 27 predicted proteins | sample 7446101 | NCBI WGS metagenome assembly JACCDO01 (sample SAMN15323440, study PRJNA562643) | freshwater metagenome | isolation source: river surface water | place: USA:Blue River Watershed | collected 2017-08-16 | reverse complement strand
GATGATGAGGAAGATGATGAGGACGATGATGAGGAAGATGATGAGGAAGATGATGAGGAAGATGATGAGGAAGATGATGAGGAAGATGATGAGGAAGAAGAAAAGCAAGAAGAAGAAGAAGAAAAGCAAGAAGAAGAAGAAGAAGAAGAAGAAAAGCAAGAAGAAGAAGAAGAAGAAGAAAAGCAAGAAGAAAAGCAAGAAGAAAACCAAGAAGAAGAACAAGGAGTAGCGGTAGCAGAAACCGCGGGAGAAGAAGAGAATAGAAACATGGAGGCAGAATCAGAAACAAATCAAATGGGTGGTAATAAATCGGAACCAGAAACGGAAAATGATAATATTAAAATGAAGTATCGTGAATTGGATGAGAGGGAAAAAAAGATTGTTTCGATATTAAAAAAATACACGCGTAAAAATAGTGACAAACCAAATAAAAATGGAAAACAAAACAAGAAAGCGAAGAATACAAAAAAACACGTGCATTTTAATTTAGGTGCGGTAAAAAAGCGAGGAACGCGAAAAAAAAATAAAAGGAATAACCTGAGCGAAAAACAAATTAAAATACGAAATCGAACGCTGACGCCAATGCCGATGTTTTCATCACTTTAAACTTCAAGTCGGAGTCGGATCAAGAGCCGCGCGTTTTTGACAGCAGCAAATGTAACATCGAGCGATGACAGTGATTCCAAAAATCGTTCCAACAATAATGAAAATGATACTGTAAATCTGCATTTATTTTTATATTTACTGTATAAAAATATAAAAATAAAACCAAGATAAATACTTTATAAAAATGTAATAAATATAAAAATTGATTATATGCATTATAGTTTAAAAAAGTCAAGTATTCAAGTATTCAAATAAAATAAAAAAAAATGAGCTACAGGAACGAAGAACAAACAAACGTGAGTCAAAACAACCATAATAAAGATATCGATATTGAAAATGCCGAAGACGACTTTCAAGGCATGGAGATGGAAGAAATTGAAATAAAACCAACGCCGCATTATCGGCGCCTTACATTTATTCAAATGAACGCGTGCGATTTTTGCACGCACGTTAAAACCCCCGGGCCGTATATGTACTATATTTCATTTGAAACGAAGAACGGATGGGTTTCGTGCGGCGACGAAGAGTGCAGACGACAGGGAAAGCAAGCTGTGGAGCAGTTCATGGCACACCAGGCATTCGGACGAGCCAACTGCTTGAAAGATCGGGAATCGATCAAAGTGAAACGAACGTCTGGCCAAATGGATGACGACTGGATTATCGAACGGTCGTATCCGGAAGTTCAAGTGGACGAAAAAGGTGTGGAAAAAGTGTGCGTGACAAAACCGAGTGCATTAATTGAAAAGTGGGTATCAATTGATAATTTACTACTTTGGAACCAAGAATAAATGGATAAAAATGATATTACTTTAGAAATAAATAACTTTGTAACAACTTTGTAATAACTTTATATGTAAAAGAAATATTTATAAAAAATGAATGAATTATTTATTTTTTATAAATTATTTATTTTTTTATACGTATAATTATAGAATCATAACCAATAACAATTAAGGATAAAACCAATATGGATCAAGCGATGAGTGAAGTGGACAGTCCTCTATACGACATGCATGACGGAAGTAAGAGGTTGTCGCCCATGTCAAGCTCAAGTGTCGCCGACAGCGATTTAGACGAAACGGCAAGAATGAAAAATGTTTTGGATAACAGTAGTATTCCTGGTATTTATGGTGGATCGAGATCGAGATCAAAGAAATCGAGATCAAAGAAATCGAGATCAAAGAAATCGAGAAAATACAAAAAATCGAAGAAATCCAAAAAATCGAAGAAATGAAATAATAAACATTATTAAAGAATATTAAAAATAATGTTTATTATGTAAGAATAGAACAAAAATGAATAATAAATCGTTTCACGAGCGTTCTAAAGACGAGAGACGGGAGCAAGTTCGCCCGATCTTTGAGAAGCTGACGGAGCTAAAACTAACGGCGTCCGAACACGATGAAATCAAACAGCTGTTTCAAATAATCGGCGCGTATATAAAAACCGGGGATAAACAAACCATTAATATTGCATTTACGGCGATTAACAAACGCATTAAAGGCACGTTGGAACCAAACACAAGCAAGGATTCGTGCATTCGCTTAGTTGAAATGCAATAAATAAAAAATTAATGAACTATACTATACTTCTACATCGGCCTCGTCTTGATAATAAATGCAAGCGGTACTAAAAATTGCAGCGATGACACGATACGGGTCGGCGTCACTTGCCGGGCGCCTGTCCTCCAGGTAACCGCAGCCCGCTTTTAAGACGGACTTGGGAATACGAACGCTTGCGCCACGATCGCCGGCCGCATAACTAAATGCATGAAAATCGCTGGTTTCACAAGTGCCGTTCAAGCGGTTAGAATTATCGCCATAAACGCGAATGTGATCCGCATGTTTTTTTGATAAGCGGTCAATATATTTATAAATGCACTTGAGGCCGGCATTACGATGTTCGTCGTCGCGACTTTCTTCCGTGCTAAAATTGGTGTGAAGACCGCTACCGTTCCACGGATTTGGGACCGGCTTGGGTTTGAAGCTGATACAAACGCCGAATTCTTCGCTGAGTTTTTCCAAAATGTAGCGCGCGACCCAAAGTTCGTCTCCTGCGCTAATACAGGAGCACGGTCCGATTTGGAACTCCCACTGGCTCGGCGCGACTTCGGCATTGATTCCACTTATTTTTAGACCCGCGTTCAAGCAATACTCGTAATGTTTTTCGGCCAGTTTCCTCAACGCAACGGTGCGAGTTCCGACGCCGCAATAATAATCGCCCTGCGGTTGAGGACCATTGGGGTCATGGTCGCGTGAAAAGAGGAACGGGTCGTCGCTTATCCGGGTTCCGTTGGAGCGCATCATAAAGTACTCTTGTTCGATTCCGAACCACGGATCAAGATGGCGCCCACCTTTTTTAAAAACTTTTTCCGCGTCGTGTCTAAAATTTGTTTCAGTGGGACTTCCGTCACTGCGATATGTTTTGCACAAGATGAGGAACGCGCGACCCGGCTCGAAAAACGGATTTAAATAGTGAGCGACAGGAACCAGCGCAATTTCACTATCTTCAGTAGAAGCTTGATGGGTGCTGGATCCGTCATAGTTCCAATCTTCTACGGGGATGTAATTGTATGCGCCGTCTCTATATGAGTCGAATTTTGGATAAGCGGTGCGATACTTTGATCGGAGATTTCCGCGTCCGTCGATCCAAATGTATTCCAGAATGAAAGAATCGTGAATTCGATGATGTTTTTTGTAAAATGAAACCGATAACGGAATGGTCAACATTTTTTGTAGACATTAGACGTATTTTTTTATATCAAAACCATGAAAGTATTTAAATAGATGGATATAATAAATATACGAAACATTATTAAAAAAATGAAGAAGATGGCAATTTTATGTTTATATTTATATTTTTTAGTTGGCAACGCTGCTGCTGATAGCACCGTGCAAAGCACAAACAATAACATTTATTTTTATGGTGCGGTAAGCGAAGCCAGTACGCTGCAGCTAAAAACCAAGCTGGAAGAGTTGAACATGCAGCTACAAACAATGGCAATTCACTATAACATCGAATCCCCTCCCATACACTTGCACATACAAAGCTACGGAGGAAGTTTGCTGCACACGTTTTATGTTATGGATGTAATTAAAACGCTAAAGACGCCGGTATACACGTACATTGACGGATTTGCGGCGAGCGCTGCGACGCTGATGAGCGTTTGTGGGAAGCGGCGATTTATGAGTGAGAATTCTGTAATGCTGGTGCATCAGTTGAGCAGCGGCGCTTCCGGCAAATTTGAGGAACTAAAAAACGAATATAGTAATCTGGTGGAATTCATGGAAATTATAAAAAAAACGTACCTGACTTATGGGAACATTTCGAGTGACAACCTAAATGAGTTGTTGAAACAAGACCTGTGGCTAAATTCAGCGAAATCGCTGGAATATGGATTCGTTGACGAAATAATAAAACCTACACCAAACCAGACCGCATCACCTGTTAATAAAAATGCAAATTAGTTTTGTTTTCATACCACAACTGTGTAAGTCCTTTTTAATCGGGACTAATAAATGCGCGTCCAATGTCGTTTTTCCAGTCTCTTTCTGGGCGGTCGTGTTCATTATTGCGTTGGATCGCGCTTCTAAGAATATACGATTTTATTCCTGTGGTTTCGAACTGGTGGAGTAGTGAGTGGATATCTTTTGGGAAACAGGTTCCTCCGAACCCGAGGCGACCGTCCGGTCCAGGAACAGCGGTGTGGCTACTTCCGATTCGCCAGTCTTCTGTTGCGAGATGACGGACTGTTTCATAATCGATGTTATTTTTGTTACAAAATTCGTGGATTTCATTTGAGTAGGATACTTTAATGGCGAGGAATGTATTCCGAAAATATTTAATCATTTCGGCTTCTTTATTTGGGACAAATGTAATTTTATTATATTTGATGTTTCCTTCTTCGTGGGCGTCATTTATAAGCGCCGTCATTTCATTGATGAAGATTTGATTTTTGATATCATTTTTTTTTGGCAAACCGAATATCCAGTTGCTACATTGATAGAAGTCATCGACCCAGTTTTTTTCTGTTAGGAACTCTGGCATGAAGTAGCAGTCGAGTTCATCGCAGAATCCAATTACAACTGTTGAACGGACGACGATGTGGGCCATAATTCCAATAGAGCGTATATTTTGGATAACGGACCGAACAATTTCAAGATGACAGGACCCATCAGGATTTGATGGTGTTGGGACTGCGATGAAAATAATGCGACAATCAGCTAAATCGGAGAGGGTTATATTTAGAGGGGAACATTTTTCTGGGTCGATATCGTATATTTTCATTGAGTGGTTGTTAGATGTAAGGAGTTGCGTTGCTTTACCAACGAATCCATTTCCAATTATTCCGAATGACATTATTATTTTATAAAATATAGTTTATATAAAATAGTTTATATAAAATATAGTTCATATAATTATATATTATTTTTTCCGAAATAAAAAAGTTATATTATAATATGAAAATTGGAATTATTGGTTTACGATTTGTTGGGGTTAACATTTGAAAAGCGCGCGCATTTCTTCTGACAAGTCAGCAACTTTAATTTTCAAGTATGATTTGTTTGCATTATCCGGATGCAAACAAACCAAAAACATGTCGCGTATGACGAGTCCGTATTTCTGTTCCAGAATGGTTTTATAGGTGTTGAGTTGGAGAGAGTAGTGCCAATAATTCGAATCCGGCAAGTGTTCAATTTCCGGGGTTTTTGCGAACGCGCCGCCGAACGATGTCTTTTTAATTTCCTTGCTTCGTTTCCAGTCGTAAATGGAATACGTACCATCGTCTAAATTCCGGAATACAATGTCGATAGAACCCGAGAGTCGCATTTCCTCGTGAAAGATGGTCCACTCGGTACGAAACGGCTCCAATCGGCCGGAATGATCGGCATGAAACCGGCGAAAGTAGCCGAATTCAACGGAACCGTCATCGACGTCATCTAGTGAGGACCCGTTGTAAACGCACTCGATATTATAATGCATTGCGGTTCCGGCGGACGCGGCTTGGTCTCGATTTTTGTCCCATCCAGCCTTAATTTGTTCTCGGGTCATGCCGTAGTATTTACTTAGGTTCCAGTTGCTGCTGGACATCATACGTGTAATGATTGCGTCTGCATCAAAGTGGTCAAAATGTGCGTGGTTCCATGTTGTTACAGATGTGTATTTTACAGACGGATCGCCGTCGACGGTATAAACGTGAGGGCCGGCGTCAAACGTTATTCTTGCATCTCTGGGATGCGAATTTTTTTGTTTCAAGAATGATATTTTGGTTTCGTCTTCCTGTGCCATATATGCGTTTGAATGCACACATGCGGTAAAAAAATAAAAATCAATTTTAATTTTATTTTTATTTTTTTTATTTTACAACTTTTCTACTTGATTTAAAATTCGAGTCCATAGGGAGCCGAATCATCATCTACATCGTCAGTACCATTTTCTTCACCGCGATTAATAATGTAATTTTGTTCATGATGATGATCAGGATGATGATCAGATATAAGCATATTTATATTTTCATGAGACTGTTGTTCTCTTTGTTCTTCTTCGCGTTGTCTAACTGCTGCCTGTAATAATTGATGTACTTGTTGAAACTGTTGTTGTCGAAGTGCCAATCTCCTGGCGCGCCGTAATGAAAGTTCACTTCGCTGTAGTCCCATTTCCGCGAGAGCGACGGAGCGGCGAATGAGAACCGAGCCGACGTTGTCATTATGTTGAGAAGATGAAGGCGATGACGAATCGAAATTCATGTCCGTGGTTACCATTGCATGATACGCGACGGCTGCATCGAGAGCTGGGTTGCTTATAGCTGCATCATAGTCAGAATCGTCGTCAACTTGCATCATGTCATCGACAATGTCGATTGGAACTGGGTCCTGCATTTGTGCATCGTTTTCGTGGTCACGAACGGAAAAGGCGACTCCTCGAATCAATATGGAGGCAAATTGAACGAGTAAGCGTTTAATATAAGGATACTGAATGCTTCGTATGTCCTGGTCTTCTGAACTCAACAACATCATGCGGTGAACGACGTTTGCGAATGTAATATTTCCAAGATCGTGTACAAAGTGGTCGGCGGCATCATGAAGAATGGAACTATACATGCGAAGGGACGACGGCATCATGTATGACTGTTTGTGAGCCGACGATTCCGCGACTTCTGTTCTGCACATGGGGCAGCGGTTTCTGTGGCGAAATTCGACCAAAATGCACTTGGCGTGAAAGGTGTGACCGCATTCCAGAACGAAGCGCCCCTTGTCAAATTGAATGTCGTCGCAGCATATGGAACAGCAGCCGAGACCCAAAGATGCTGAAGCATTTTCGACTGAGCCTGCGCCAACGCTGCCAACATTTTGTTGTTGTTGTTGTATTTTTTGTATGTTTTTTTCATTTTCTGAAAGATTAACAACATTGTTGATAATGTTGTTAATAATATCCGAGGCGAATTTATTTACTGAACGCGTATTTACGGGCATGTAACAAGAATGAATGAACGAATGAATGAATGAATGAATGGGATATGCAGATTGTGTATAAATACCAAAAAAATCAATTTTATTTTTTTACATTTTTAAAATAAAATTAAGATAGAAGATAAATATATTATATATATATATTTAATAAAACCGTAATTAATAAAATGTATCCTGGACTTTATTTGCTTGGCGGCTCTCAAGGGCGCGGATGCCGTGGCACCAACTGCCTTGTTCAATTGGAATACACTCACAATGTGATGTGGAAGAGCAACGATTTTTATTATAAGCCGCACAGCGCGCCGGGAACCAGCTGGTCTAGGTCACAAAGCGGAAGCGTAAGTCGTGCGATCAAACGGCGAACGTAGTGCAATGGGTAACTAAAACTCATACAAGTGTGTTGAAATCAAGGAGAATGACCAGTCGGCGCCATTCAGGTTGACGACGTTGCCTTTATCGTCGCGCAGCGTGACGCGCATTCTACTAATGTTGACCGGACCAAAGTAAACGCGCTCATTTTGGAGTAAAGAGCTGCCGAATTCAATGTACTTATCGCCAAATGACAGCCCGCCCACTTTTAGCGGAATGACGGCCAAAACGTCGGTAGTAGTGGGACCCGGGGTGCGAATGTTGGTAGTATTTCGTCGATTTTCCGCAATTTGATTTGCAGAATAAAGTTGGGCTTGGGTTAGTCGTGTTGGCGCATTCGGGATATAAACCGGATACGGTGAATCAAATCCCTCGTCCGTGTTAAAACAGCTGTAATTGATGTCGGCATTCACATAAGTCGGCGGATTCAGGGTGGTGTCTGTGTCGTCAATGTTGACGAGCCCCTGGTTCAAATGGTTCTGATTAAAGTCGTCCACGACTAGCAAAAAATAATTGGGGCCGATGTTGCAATACGGGACGCTGGCTTTTATGGAATTAAGGGGAGACATAGCTAAAGGTTCAAGATCGTATGCTATGGCCAATTCGACGCCGGCAATATTTGTGCTCCTGAAGCCCAAGTTCCAGCCCAAATTGTTATCGAGCTTTGACGGAAAGCGGCAGCCAGTTGAGCCGCAGCTCATTGTTGGATTTTTCCCGTTGTAAAACACGATCCGCACATAGTTTGGGGTTGTATTAGTGACTGTAAAAGAGTTGTTTACAACCGAAAATGTAATTATGCCAGAAGGCAAACCCGAATTAAGTGCGGTACAAAGTGTGCTTGAACTGGTGTAACTTCCGTTTACTATTCTGAATTGTTGCATTCCGCTCGGGTTCAAATCGTTATTAGAAAACGGAACTGCGCTGGTGGCATACATGAAGCATGTGTTTCCCAAGTAGTCGGCATAATTATACCAGGTAAACGGAATTTGCACGGACGACAGCTTGATGCTGAGGGTGTTGTTGAGTGTGTCGGACAGGTCGAGCGTGTAATCGGTAGAAGAAGAGGCCGGCGAATCATAAGGCACAATGTTCTGACGGTAGGTGCTGTCCAGCATAACGATTCGCGACGTGATGTTTTTCAATACGGGATTTAAAGAGCCCTGGCTAACTGGGACATTGATTGCGTTTACTGCACCCAGCCGCTCCTGTTTCATTTGTTCGTGGCCATTGGCGTCTTCGAAAATTTGAACCTTGTTGTCGCGGGAAGTGTATTGTTTAAACTCTTTGGCGCCGTCTTGGCGCAAATACTGATTTTTTAGCCAAACATTTGACTCATCTTCCTGGTCCTGCTGTCCCTCTTCTTCAGCGACGTCGTCAGCATCCGCGTATTCGGATTCGAGGCGTTCGCCGACCTGTGCAAAGAAGAATGCGATGGACGGGTACTGGCGCATCATGAGTTGCACCTTGTCCCGAATGTCATCTGCAGTTAAGGATCCTGAGCCCGAATTTAGTTCCAATATTTCTAAAAGCTCGTCATTCGTGTAACTGTCGACATTAGTGTCAATATCGAATGTATTAGACATGAATAAATAATTTAATAAGTTTTTTTATTACATAGTCATATGAAATTAGCACTAATATGATTTTTTAAAAATGTAATAAAAAAATAAAACAAAATAACAAATAATAATAAAATAATAATTTAGAACAACTTAGATATTATTATATATATATAATATTATAAAAAAGTCAGCAGTAGCAGTAGGATGCAAACGTTTTCAACCAAGCAAAACAACGGCGGCCTGGGATTTTTAGTAGAAAAGTTATTAGATGATTTTAAAAGTGACAACAACGATGAGATAAATGAAAGTGAAAATAAAACAGAATGCGAATACAATGAGGAGTATGAAAAGAAATACGATGAAATCAAAAAAACCATACTTCTTATTTATAAAAAAATAAAACAACGAAAGAATAACAACCATAAACTTTATAACATCCACAATGAAAGCATTTCGTATATAAATTATTCAAAGGTGAAAGAGCAGTATCGCGAACTTTTAAAACTTTTATATGAAGATATAGAAAATAAAAAAACAAAGCACCGCGCAAAGTGGCACATGATAATGTTGTATCGGCTGCTCGCATTTACGCGAGACATTAGTTGCGGATGCGGTGAGCGCGAACTGTCTTACATGCAACTGTTTGAACTGGCTCGAGTGGATGCCGCCGGTGCATGTAAAGCGCTAAAGACCATTGTATTAAGTCAAGTGGAAAATAAACCTATTGGATCGTGGAAAGATGTTAAGGGGCTTGTGGCGTACATGCGTTGCACAATGAACATGCGAGATGAACGAGACATGGCGGCGTATTTGGAACTAACGAAATTTATGATCAGCTTGGTGAATGAGCGTGTGGCGAAGGACGTTTTAGCATTTTATAAAGACGACAATGAATGTGTCGGTAATGGCAATAAAGACGACAATGAATGTGTCGGTGACGACGAAGTATCGTTTGTTTCAAAATGGATTCCAAGAGAGAATAAATCGAAAAAATACGGTAATTTTTATGAGCGTCTTGCGTGCGACTACTATAAAGACTGGCTTCCCAAAGATCGAAATGCGAACCCTGTTTCATATGAGAAGGCGATAGTTAAGTGCAAAATCCATTATCGTAAGCTTGTGTCGACCTTGAATCAGTATTTGGAAACGCCGCAAATTAAGATGTGTCAGCAGCGATGGTCAGACATTGTGCTATCGAAAACGACGCGTCTTACGCGAGACTTGCAGGACCGGGCGCTTCTCAATTTGAAATCGGACGACTATCGAGTTAAACGGCACGCGCATAATTCCGATCGAGAAGCGTGTGCCGAAAAGTACAAGGTGTGGAAATGCGACACACTGAATCGCATAAACGGAATAAAAACCGATCTACAAACGCATGTTGCAGTTTCCAAATATTACAGCGCGAACAGTTGTTTGGCGACTAACAGAAACGCGGAGTGGACAGCATTTGCGTCGCAGGAAGCGGTAAAAAATAAGTTGTCGCACGTTATTCCAGTTTTGGCTGGAAATTCTAATAAAGCAATCGGACTTGCATTAGCGGTTGCTGAAAATGCTAAAACGGGGAAAACGTTGATTTTAAAAGACTGCGAAGAGCTTGTTTTACATGATTTGGACGCATCATTTGTGAAGAACGTAAAATACTTAACAAAAAATATGAAATGGAACAGCCCAAACAACGACAAATATTTACACGGTGTGTGCGGACATCCGTTGTACAAGTGTTTAATTTCAGCACTAAAGTTGCTGGTAGAATCGAATGTGGCGGCAAAGCAAACCCGAGATCCAGAAGAGTCCAGGTTTACCGTAGCAATTTTTACAGATGATGATTCTAATGTTTTTTTTAATGACTACTACATATCGTTTAGAGAAGTGTTGAATGAAGCGTCTAGTTTATATCGTGAATTTGGATATGGGGTTCCTGATGTTGTTATATGGGCGATGACGTCAACTGCTGTATGTGATGAAAATGGCGGAAACAGCCGCTGCGAATACAATAGTGTTAGCTATGGGGGCGCACTAACCATTCGAGTTGGTTGCGAATCGAGCGACATTTGTGGGTACTTGGGACTTTTCCCGAAAGATAAATATAATGTGGATGATAATGAGACTATGGCTTGGAATCGAGAACGCGCTGAACTTAAACTAAAAAATGATGCCGATTGCGAAGATCGCGGTGATAAAAACAACAAATGCGCTGAAGAATGGATAGCTGAATGGAACAATTTAGTAGAACGTTTGTATTGTAGAAGATATTATACCTTTGAAAATCATTTTTAAAAATTGAAAACAAATTCAAAATAAAAATGTTATAAATAAAAAATATATACATTGTAATATATAAACACCGTTAAAGTATAATGAAAAGTGAAGAAAATAAACATTGTAACGAAATAAAAGAGAAAGAAGACTGTTACAAAGGTAAATATAAAGTGGGAATGGTTCAGTCTGTTTCGCGAGGATCGCTATCAAATGTTCCATCTGTTGTATTTACACCCGAAGTCATACAACAGTATTTTGGAGAATGTATTCCACTTATTACGACAAATGATCCCAAAGAAATATTTGATTTTATAGTAAAAAATGCAATAAAATACAAGATTTATAGGTATAATTTACAAAATAACTCAAGTACGATTATTAACGTTATTAACTATATACATGAAAGAAAGCGTACTTCGCGAACTGTAAGAAAACTATTAAGCAAGTGTATACTTTGTTGCACATACTCAAATGCGGACATTGTTAGAGAATTAAATGTAAAAAAAAATACGAAATTATCTTTTTGTTTATCTCGAGTAAGTACAGTTTTATCAAATTATGATGGAACTCCTGAAAATAAAACGTTTCTTATTGTTTCTGGTTCTACAAATACTTTTTATGAACAAGTTTTTAATCTTGATATTAAACCAAAATGTAGAGTAAATGAACTAAAAGCGAATGACATAACTGACTTTATGAAAAAGGGTGGATATAAGCTGTTTGTATCTCTTTCCACAAGAGAAGAATATGTCCAAGTTATAAACGAGATAAATAAAACTTCGTTTGGAGGAGAAATTGTTGTGTTAGAACTGGATTATCCAGATGAAATGAAAAAACTTATAAATAAAGATATTGTCGTTAGCACAGTGAGTTCTGGAGTAGGAATACTTGGAGAAAAAAGTCAATACGTAAACCTTAACGATTTTTTACCATATGATACTACTGCCGTAGTACTATGTAAAAATTATCAATGTTGGTCCAATTTTCTTGATAGTGGCGTCATTTGGATTGACGATGACGACAAAGAAACATCTAAACCTAAACAAAGTATGGTTAACGGCGGCAGGCCTCGTAAGATAATAAAGAAACAAATAGGTACAGGAACAAGCACTCAAAGTGTACCTACTACTACCAACTGATGATTCATCATTAATTTTTATAAAAATATTATTCTATATTAACGATAATATAATATATTATAATATACATATATTATAATAATTACATATATTATAATAATATATACTGCTACTATAACTGCTACTATAACTAGTATTTTAAAATTAAAATGGTTATGTTTTCAAATATAGCAAATTTTAGTAATACGCGCGATTATTTGCCGCTTTTAAACGGCGTACTATTTACCGACTTGTTTGTAATAGTATTATCAAATGCCAGAGTCATTGATTCGCGCGTACTAAGGAAATGGTATGAAGAGTATAACTTGTCTGCGGTGATTGCGGATATTTTAATTATATTGATTGGTCTAATTATTGTTAGAGCGCTTTACTATCGGATTTTTACCCAATTTTCCATTTTTAAATTTATTGCGCTGGCTTTAATCGTTCAATTTACGCACGACATGTTATTTTACGCATTTTTTAAGAGCGTGCCCCGAGGAATGAATCGAATGCTGGACACATTTAAAGATTATGCCGGCGAAGTGTCTTATAAAGCGGTGCTTGCGGATGGCGGAATGATGGTTATGGCTGCACTTGTTGCATCATACCTTGCCGGACTAACTTTGAATGCAAATATTATTGTTTTAATTATATTATTATATTTATTACCTTATTTGCTTTATAACTGATGACAAATTCAGAAGTAAAAAAGGGAATAAAAAGCAAAACAAAATTCAGAATAGTTAAATAATTATATTTTTATAGATCATACAGATTGAATTAAATTTATTATAATATTATATTATAAACAAACAAACAAATAAATAAATAAACAAATAAATAAATAAACAAATAAACAAATAAATAATATAAATTATGGTGCCGGAAATTTTGGCGTTAGTATTATACCTTGGAATAACTGATACATACATTTCAAATCAAAATCATTTTAGATCGTTCCATTGTATCTCTCTAAGTTTTTTATCTTTAAAAAACACGCTGTATTATGGAACAGACATATTTAAAAATAATCCAATTCAAAAACTATATTCAAATGTAACAAATTCAAACCAAATCTACACTGTTTATTCTCATGAACACTTTTATTTAAAATTTATTGCAGTATATTTTATTGTATACACATTATATGACTTTAAAAACTGTTATAAAAGTAAAAGATTTGATTTATTTATCCATCACATTGTGTGTTTAATATGGTCAACAGTTAATTGTATGTATGGTGGTGTACTTGGATATGTTTCATTTAATATACTTTCTGAAGGCGTTACGTTTGCTTATATTATACCCACATTTAAGAATCAACTATTATATCGTTTATTATTCACATATTTTGTTCGATTTCCGGTTTGGATATTGTGTATATACAACTATTATTATTATTATTATTATGGAAACATTAGTGTAATAGATTTATTTAACAATGCATGCGTGTCAACTATAATGGTAATGGACTGTATTTGGTCGAAACAAAACTACAACAAATTAAAATATATATGGAATGAAAAACATGATAAAAAATGAACCGAAAAAGTAGAATCGTATAAGAATAATTTTATTTTTATTTTATTGAAATAAAATTATTTATTTTATTTTCATATTTTTTACTTTATTCTACACAATCTTCACCTTCTTCACATTCGAGCGGCACATCTTCACCGGTCTCATCATCTTGATTCGCTTCTTCCTGTTCGATTTCTTGTAGTAACGCATCAATTTCCTCTTTGGTAAGACCATCATGACCTTCATCATCTAAATCGGTATTGTTATCATCGTTATTGTTATCATATTCTTTTTCTTTTGGTGGAATAACATTTAAACCGGTAAATTTTCCGAAAGGCTTAAGAGCTGCTTCATAGAAAGCGTTAGCGGTGGATTCGCCAAGTTGGAACGGTAAAGAAGCGATTTGACCGGCTCTACGTGATACCGCATCCATATTTTGATCTGTCCAAGCGTCTAAGTCTTGATTTAGGGTTCGTAAAACGTTACGAACTATAAAAGCAACACGAGCAGCAGCAAATGCTGAAGAAGGAGTGTTTCTAACTCTCATTATGTCATTAATTGACGGACCTTGATTGGATGCGTCCAATGCGAGTGAATCGACGAACCCAGTCCAACATTTATTTTGTTTTTTAGCCATTTTTTATATAGTATGTAAATATTTTTTTTTTTTATTAAATATTTAATTTATATTTTATTTTTCCGTATTATATTTTATTTTTACTAAAAATAAAAATAAACAAGTACTAACGCGTTAAAAAAATATTTAAAAAAAATATTTACTAATTAAATAAAAAAATACATTTTTAGAGAAAAAATGTCTAAAGTATATAAACATGATGAAGAAACAAAAGAGGAGAATGGATTATTTTTAAAAGGGTATAAAGTTTCTTACTATTATAATGACCAAATAAAAGAAACATACACATATCTTAATAACATTAACATTCAAGATATTCAAGAATCGCATGAAAAAGAATGTGAAAGCGATGCGAGTGAAAGCGACGACGCCTCTTTAAATGAAGAACAAAAAGATGAAAAAAAAAGAGAACAAAAAGAAGGAATAGAATGTAACAATATAAATGTAAAAGAGTTATTGAAAGCAATAACAAGTGATAATAAAATTCATGATGGTTTAGATTTAAATGCAACTGAAGAAACGAATAAAAATATTGCAAATATAAATAAAAAACAAATCGTTAACAACTTCATTCGGAATAAAGCGGATGCGCATGCTCTTCCTATGAAAACAAGTGAAAATAAGTGTGGTAAAGATGAAAATAAGTGTGGTAAAGAAAAACCAAAACTAAACGTGAATAAAATTAAAAACATAATCGAAAAATCAAAAAATGAGAATAGAGATAGTGAAGAAAAAGGTCTTTCTATACAAGATAAAATTCAGATGTTAATTAAAAAAATAAATAACAAAATAAAAGCCGAAGTTGTAAAAGAATTGATGGAATATGAAAATGTAGTAGAAAATGAAATAAAAAATAATAAAAATAATGACGATGAGATAGAGATGAAAATGAATGCATTTTATCATTATATTTTAAATAAGATAAACTCAAAAATATAAGACGCAACTGCGAGTGCTATTGCGCGCGACTGCAAATAATATTAGCATAAAGCATATAAATAAAATGCAACATATAAATGTAATAAACCGTGCAGTGCAAAATAGATAATGGAACAAGAGCAGTTTGCGATTAGAATTCATAATGAAAAAATATGGAGATTTTTTAAAGAACGGAATCCTGGTATACATGTAGAAGAATGCATTATTTTATTCATTGATTTAATTGAAAAATTAACTGACAACATGAATGCGTCGCTTAACACGAGCATGTTTACAAGTTTATTTGAAAATGTGAAACAGCTTCAAATGCAAGTTGACGGTATGTCTCGACTGCAGTCAGAACAAAGCAGCGGACTATCGACAAAGCTTGCGGAATTTAAACGGGACTACATTGAAGACGTGAAACTGATTTTGTCAATGAATGTTTCCGATAAAATTGCGCCCCTCATTCGAGAACAAAATTCGATACTGATAGATAAAACCAATATACTTTTAAATGATGTACTGCCCAAGTCAAATGACCAATTGTCAAAACATTTGAGCGGTACAATTCGAGACATGCAAAAGACCATTATGGATGATACGCACAAGTACTTTTCTGGGTCCACCGTTTCGCCGCAATCCCTCCAGGAATTTATAACCACGCTGGACACAAAACTGTCATCTTCGTTGCAAATGTCGCAAGCGCAAACGGAAAAGCGGATCGACACCAGCATTCGAGAGATTAAAGCGTCCTCAGATGCAAATTTGAGTGTAATTAAAGAGCTGTCGTGCGCGAGCCAGCAAGCCGCAACTGCCTTGACGCAGTCTGTTTCTGAGGTTTTAAAAAAAATGGAGAACAGTTCCATAAAAGGAAAAATATCGGAAAACATATTATTCAACACGCTTGTTTCCATGTACCCGTGTGCGCAGATAGACTCTGTGGGGACGACGAAAGAAACCGGAGACATTATAATGACGAGAAAAGATCGACCGCGAATTTTAATTGAAAATAAGAACTGGGACAAGAACGTGGTCCAGGAAGAAGTGAAAAAATTTCTTCATGATGTGGAACAGCAAAATTGTTGCGGACTGTTTCTTGCCCAAAACTGCGGAATTGCAAACAAGGAAGATTTTGAAATCAATGTGCACAACGGCAACGTGCTGGTGTATGTTCATCAGGCAAAAAATGACCCCGATAAAATTAAGATTGCAATTAGTATTATTGACCATTTTAAAATGCGGTTGGATCAGATGAATGACAAGTCGGCCGTGAATGCGGAGACAATTTGTAAAGAACGTTTGGACAACATTAATCAAGAGTATCAAGCATTTGTCGCGCAAAAGCTTGCCATGATCCGACACGTGCGCGATTTCCAGTCAAAGCTGTGCAAAATGATTGAAGACGTGCGCTTGCCGAGTTTGGAAGAGCATTTATCCAGTCGTTATGCAAGTTCGAGTAGTAAATACACATGCCAATTTTGTGAAGTGTTTCAAGCAAAGAATCAACAGTCACTTTCGGCACACCATCGCGGCTGTTCCAAAAAAAAATTGATTGATCAATCAGATCAAGACAACGACTAATGACTAATATAAAAAACCAAAACTCCGCGTGTTACATTCATTCAAAACTCCGCCGATTCAAAATAAATTTTATTTTATACCATGCGTATAAAATAAAAAACAAAGGTTATAAAATAAAAAACAAAGGTTATAAAATAAAAAACAAAGGTTATAAAATAAAAAACAAAGGTATCAACGCATACATACTATTTATTGTAATTTTTGTTATAACTAATAACCACTTTATTCATAAAATAAATTCCATTCCAATACGTCATAGACGATGTGAAAAGATAACCAAACTGGTTTACGCGCCCACTTAATAGTGTGTTTTTATAAATATTATAAACTAAAATGGTTAATACGGTATGAGAGATACAACCTGGAGACCGCAACCACAAATTAATGTAGTTATTTATTCGTTTTTCAAAAATGGATTGCAGCTTGTTATTCTTTACCATAAACAATAAAAAATAATCAATCATTCCTGGAAGTCCGGTTGTAAAAAATAGCGAATAGTTAATTAGTCGTCCTGTATTAAACTGGTGAGCCGCTACAAGTGCCGAACCCATTAATATGTGATGGAGCCAATCATCAGTAGTGAATTTTTCATAATATGCAAATATGTGATACATGTGTAATGAATACGTTATAATAGAAGGTAATATGGAAATGTCTGCGGTTAAAACAGAACCAAAGTCAGTAAACGTTGATACAACATCGTTATATGTAAAGTATGAAATTATGATGTTGTTTACTCCATGAATTAAATAATACTTTCCATCACACTTATTTCCAATGAGTTTATCAATGCCAACATAGAATCCAAAAAAACTAATAAAGTATAAAAATATCATATGAACATCCATTTTATTGACTGCGTTTTCCGTTTGTTTAATAATGTAATATTTTATTTATATAGAAGCATAAAAATATAACTTTAATATATTTAAAAGAGTTATAATTTATTATTTAAGAAGTAGTTTTTTTAGTAAAAAAATTTTATATCTCTATATTAAAAACCATAGATATTATTAAAATGGGAAACTATTTAAGTTCAAGTGCAGATACAACGACGGCGGAAGCAACGACAGCAGCGGAAACAACAATGACAAACATTAAAATTGTGAATGAAGACGTGGATAATTTTAATGTTATTTCGACAAATGAAAACACTTCAGACAATTTAAAAGAAATCGAAGATGATGAATCAACGAAAGAACAGGCGATTGAGGAAGAATCAAATAGCACTGGCATTAACACTATCGTTAAAAAAAATATCAAAAAGAACAACAACAAGAAAAAAAATAATAAAAAGAATAAAAAAAAATAATATACATCATCTAAAACCCGCGCTTGCATGACGATTATTTAATTTTATGTACCGTATCGTATCGTATCTTATCTGAGTTCACTTTTTATATTTTTTATGGCATCTGGATTATAAAGTGTGAATTCTGAATGGTCGAGTAAACACATGGTATCGAAATCCTTTTCACTAAATATTCCGTTGTAACCATTTGAAATGGTAAATATAAAAGATATAAACATATTTTGATTGGGACACCATTTGCAACACATGATGCCCTCGCATTTACCGTCTTTATAATCTCTTCGTCCTCTAAATCCAGTGACAATTGCGCCTTGTGGAAAGTGGAAACTTGTAAATGTTGTCCATCGTCGAATATTCAATACGCTTTTGTTACTTTTTGTAACCTCGATGCAGTCATCTCGTGGTTTTTCTCCATATTTCCACTGTACTGAAAATGACAACTGCCTCTGGGAAGGAACAATGGGGATTTCGATTGGGTTATTTTCAACCATTGCTTTCAAGAATCGATGTTGTCGCTGAACACAATGTGTATATATATGCTATGTTGTATGATATGTTATTCTGTGCAATGTACAATCCGTGTATGATAAAGAATGATAATAAAAAAAAATCAATTTTATTATTTTTCATACAAAAATGTTTTTGAAATGTAAAACCACAATTGAAATATTACAAATTGAAAACTTTATTGTTAACTTTGATTATTCAAAAAAGTAGATACCTTACCTACAAGACTACAACCATGCTGTCTCCAAATTCTTGCGGAAAATATTTCAGGTTAGGATCTACGACACGGCGTCACAGTGTGATTGGTTGTTTTGGATACGAAAATGCAGATCCTTGCCCTTACCCTTATGCTAAAGTCGTTGACACTTCGGAAATCGGAGTAGGTACGAACGACGACAATGATGAATATAATGTTTCATGCGCAATTTGCTTGGATGCTCTTACCTCGACATGTGGAGTTGGACACGCTCCTCAAAAAAATATCGCAACCACGGATTGCGGTCACACATTTTGCTTGTCTTGTCTTTTGACAAATTTACGCACATCGAATCTTTGCCCCCTTTGTCGTGCGCCAATTGAAAAGGATGTAAAAAACGTGTTGAAACCACTATCCTATTCTGAAGGCATACAACTGCTGAATCATGAACTGAACGGTCTTGATATCTATAACAACGTTGAACACTTTGTTCAAAATGCGTTGGAGATTTCGAATGAACCAAATACTGATGGTCAAAATGTTCAAGACGTCATTGACGGTGTTGTGAATATGGTGACCAACTTTGGTTTCAACTTGCTGTTTGATGCCACCCTTCATACAAACGGCGGCGAAGAAAGACATATGGATGAGGAGTGGATTATTCAAATGTACAACGATGATTCCGACGGCTCCGACGGCTCTGATTCAACCATCAATGACTACAACGACTCCTCCTCGAGTTCTGGTTCCGATGATGACAACGATGATGATGATGATGGCTCTTCTACTACTGTGAACGGATCCTTTATCGCTATCAGATTGCCTGAAATTCCACAGTCAATGCTTGAATAAATGAATGTATTAACATGTGTCATGTGATTTCCTAAATTTAAAAATAAAAAAAATAAAAAAAAATAAAATAAAAAAGGAATAAAAAATGTTTTTTTTATTTTATGCAATACCGCCACTATGCAATACCTCCAACCGGATTTCTAAATAGTTGTTTTCCTTTGTCATTTATAAACTCGCCTTGAATCGACCCAACGTATGACCCCCCCTTCATTAATTTTGATCTTGATCTTTTTGATCTTTTTGCTCTTTTTGTCATCATTTTTTTTGATCTTTTTTTTAACCTTGTTTGTCGATCTCTCTTCATGATAATAATAAATTATATTTTGTTATGTTATATATAGTAATTATAATTTTATTTTCATTTATTAAATTTAGTTTTAAATAATATTAATATATCAGTTATTATATATAGAAATAAGTCTGATGGGAGGCGGTGCATTACCGATTGCGTACAATAAAAAAAATAAAAAGGTATATCTCCTTTTCGGAAAAGAAAACGAATATTTGAACAAGGATTCACCGGGATTCAGCGATTTTGGCGGAGGTGAGAAGCCAGGCGAAAGCGCACTCGATACGGCGTTGCGCGAAGGATGCGAAGAGTTAAACGGGTTTTTCGGATGCGAAGGCGAAATTAAACGCTTAATTAAAGAAAATTTAGTAACAAGTTTGAACCACGATCGCTATACCACATTCCTTTTTGAAATCGATTATGACGAAAACTTGCCGTACTATTTCAATAACAATTACAAGTTCTTAAAAGGTCATGTGAACAAGTTGGTTCGTCACGCGACAAACGGCTTATTTGAAAAATCGGTTATTAAATGGATGACGTTCGACGACCTGCGAAATGAAAGGGGGTCATTTCGCTCGTATTACAGGAACGTTGTCGACGTTATTTTAGATCATGAAGACGACATTGTCGCCAAGCTGACAGGTGAAAGGGAGAGAACTCCAAGCACTCCTGTTACTGCAACTACGAGAACTACGAGAACTACGAGAACTCCGAGAACTACGAGAACTACGAGAACTCCGAGAACTATGAGAACTCCGAGAACTCCGACTACTGTGACTACTACGACTGATATAAAAACGCCGAAAACAGTTAAAAGTAAAAATAGAACTAAAACTAGAACCACAACTAAAATGAATACAATGAAAACAAATACAAATCGATATAATAATTACAAATACGATTCCAGTTCCGATAACGATTCAAATAAAAAAAAGATACCCCTACAACAAAAACAAACAAAAGAAAATAAAAAAAATAAAACAAAAAAAAATAAAAAATGGTTTGAAATTTTTTAATTCAACCCTGAATCATTTATTCTCTTTTATTTTTTACACTTTTACCATTGTATTTTTTTTTACTATTTCTTGTTTTCGAGAGAGGTTTGTTCATTTTCATTTTCACTGGAATTTGTTTTCGTTTTCGTTTTTTACCACTGGTTCCACCCGCCCGGCCAAATAATCTTGTTGCTTCTTTATTTTTCTGTTCCGCCGCACATAATGCCTTCATTTCACTTTTAATTTCACTAATATTTAAGAACCTTTCATTTATTTCATTTATTATATCAATCGTTTCCCTCAATTCATCGCTAACAAGAGGAATTTTAATTTGATTAAATAAATTAAAATATGTATTCGCTTCTGAAAATTTTTTCAATATGAACTCATTAATGTCGTGTTCTACAGTTGCAGCTGCATCTTCTATATATGTGCTTTTATATTTGTTACATAAATCAAGTATTAATTTTAGTATCGTTTTATATTCTTCTGAAATATAATTTACTTGCGCATATAACAAATGTTGTAAAATTAAACTGAAACGTTTTTCATCATACTTTTGTAGTAGCATAAACTTATCGTATTTGTCCTCAAATGGTCTTCCCGTTAAAGTAGCCATATAGTTAGCAAAACCAGCACCCCCCAAGTCTGGTATTAAGCTCCCGGCATTACTAACAGCTGTATCATAACTTGTGTTTCTTTTAGTAGATAATATTAACTCATCTATTTTTTTAATTTCTTTATCTAATTTAAGTATTTGTTCTTTTGAAAAATCACATATTGATGTCGAAGGAGACGATGATTGTCCTGCACCCATAATAATTTATATGTTACTAAACAATTATAAATTATTATTACACTATATTATTTATTTTTTTTATATTTTCTGGTAATAAATAATAATAAATATAATAGAAGTGAATAGAAATAGTCATATTTATACATAAAGTAGTACCCGTTCTTCAGGATCGAGTTTCAAGCACCGCTTTAAACAAAAATACAGCGACGTGTGCAAAAAAGGGCGCCCCACGCGTTCAATATCGTCTTCGCCGTTTTTAAACTTGTGCTGCAGAAGCGCGTAAATGCAAAGCGCGGACAAGCTGTACTGCCAAGACGTTGTGCTTAGCCTCATCGGTAGCCTTTTTAACGCAGACACCGGGAGCTCAGCTGGTAAAAATGACGTGTGCTTGTTTACTTTTAGCGGCACATCGACAACGAGCTCTTTTTTTGCGGAACCGGGCTCTTGCAACAATTTTTCTGCATTTATAAAAATAAATGTGTAGTGAGAATCGGCGGCGGATTCATATTCCGTTTGAATGACAACAATGTCTTCCAAACTGAGAAACGGAATAATGAATCCGCGTTCCGCTCGTATGCGTTCAAGCTGGGTTCCAATGTCAGCCAGCAGTTTCAGTGCAAGCGTGTACGCCATTCCGCGCTCGTGTGCATTAGAATGCAAGTTTTCTATAAAGTTCTTCAAAGGCGCTACTTGCTGCGCTTTGAATTGAATAGAGGTCGAAGTGTTGTTGGAAATATGCTTTATTGTTTTTTTTAGAGTGGATAAAAGTGCAAGTGGAGATTCAGAATAAAGTGTGCTCGATGATATTTTTAATAAAAAGGATTTTATACACGAATTGGGCTGTGCCGATGACGACGACGACGTGTATTGGCATTTTCCATATTCATATACTGCATTTTCTTCAACTTTATGAATTAATTTCATGTTTTAGAGTAGTCTTCTATATAATGTAATACTACTTAATATTTAACTATTTTATACACACTCATTTAAAAATCACTTACTCAAAATACTGTTTAAACCGATGAAATATTTTTTTAAAGTAAAGACCAATGTACATGTTCATAATGTTGCTTGATTTTTTATTAGTTATCTTGAAACGTAAAGACACGAACGTTTTTTTATTTTTTTCAGTCGCTTTTAATTTTATTTTGGAGACGGAAACAAACTCATTTTTGTCAACACCCTGAGAAAAGGGTGATACTGTTAATTTATCATCCATTTTTTCTTGACTTTCAATGATACATTTATTTTGTTTGAATGTGTATGTTAATGCAAAACACACGTGTATAAATTTATCAATGTTGCACTCCAATTCACTTTCACTATTTGAACGAAAAGTGGAATCATCTTGTGATGACTTGGTGTTTTTAAATGTAATAAAAACATTGTGAATATCATTTTTTTCAATGACATCACACTTACTGATTACATCAGGATTCAATGCAAACAACAGGTCAAATAATTGTCCATTTTTTAGAACGTTTAAAACGGTATCTTCATTATCTTCGTTATCTTTTACATCGATGCTAAATGTTATTTTATAAAAATTGTCATCATTTTTTTTGAGAATGATATTTTTTTCATCACAAATTGTAAACCAGTCATCTTCTTCACTTTCATCGTTCATCGAATTGAAAATAAAAATAATTATATAATGTATAAAAATAAAAATAAATTATACAATTAAACTAATTCTAAAAACATAAAATCCTAAAAAACATAAAATCATAAAATAATTTAAAACATTACATCAATTTTCATGTTTTTATTTTATTTTTATATATCAACACTTCGATTTATAAATGAGCGCACCAACGAGTGAAGCGTGGATCCGTCATTAACAAATTCTATGGTTTGTATTCCCGATAGTGTTGATAAAAATAATTGACATACGTTAGACTTTAATACTACTGTATTATCTTGCATAGAGATTAACTTTTTAATTACATTTGCAAGCCTGTTTACTGAAAAACCTTCTTTAAACATTTCCATAAACTGAAGATCGTTTATAATTTTTGTATAAACTAAATCATACACGTGTTCATCTCTACAACATAGTTGGATGCATTTTTTAACTATTTTGCAACTTGTTTTATGAAATGATTTTTTAGTCGGATCCAGAGAAGCAAGCATAAACAGAAAATCAAACAATGCGTCACTAATTTCATTTGTTAATTCATAAACAATTCCAAAATCAATAATTCCAATGGTACTATCGTCAACTATAATTATGTTTCCTAAATGAAAATCGGCGTGTAAAATATTGTACCTATACAGAGATTCAAAAAAAAATAACTGTAAGTGTTCTAAGTGAGGTTGTAACTTGTCTAACGAAACATTTTTTGCAATCGGACCGTTTATGTATTCCATTACAATGACATCATTGAATGTTTCCGTAAAATATTTATACATGTGTGGAATAATGATATTTTTATTATTTTTTAAATTATTTTTGAACAGTAAAGAGTTGTTAATCTCATTATTAAAGTCGCATTGTGTTAAAAGAGACTCTTTTATGCTTTCTATAAATGATGAAAAGTTTAAAGCAGTATAATACTCAGTGATTTTTTTTATTAAAATGTTATCAAAAAAACACATAAGATTGTGAATATCATTTTCAATGCGATTTTTCATATTACATCTAAGCACTTTTATAATAACCGAATCGCCATTGAGCTGTGCTTTAAATACTAATGCAACAGATCCGCTATTGATTGGAACGCTATTTTCAATGATTAATTCATTATTTTGAGCTTTTGCATAAGCCATAAGGTCTTGAAGACGATGTAACGAATATTGTAACTCATCGCTGTTATATGGAACGCTGTTATTGAAAGTGCTAAAATACTTTACTAGTTCTTCATTATTTTTAACATGTAGACTATCATTTATTTCTTGAACTCCCCACTGAACAATTTTTGTAAAAATGTAGTTTTTAGGTAATAATGAGTTACATATTGTCATGACTGCGTTATTGAATGTCATGAACCCACATTTATACTTTAAAACATAATATGAAGTGGAGCATAAAAGACTTGTATATTTTAAAAAATTCATAAAAGCCATCTTTTTAAACAAACAACGAACAACTACTTTTATAAAATTATATATTAAAATATAAATTTAAACTAATTAAAAAAGGTATAACCAGGTGAATATTATATAATAGTTTCGTATAAAATAAAATAAAATATTATTATTATTAAAATATAATAACAATATAATAATATTTTAGGTTAAACTTACTTAAAAACTAATATTAACCTTTTATAAAACAACGAAATTTTTTAAATGTTGAAAGTGAATGAAAACGCTAAAACTGTAATTAATGTAATGCAAACGCAATATACTAGTAAAATAAAGTCTCTCGAAGATGCACTGAAGCAAACAAATGTATATTTAAAAGAACTTAATATTGAATTAAATGATAAAACAAGCAAAAATGTGCACCTTGAACAACAAGTGCAGCAACTTGAGCACCAGGTGCAAGAAAAGACGAGCCAAAATGCGCAACTTGAACGCCAGGTGCAAGAAAAGACGAGCCAAAATGCGCAACTTGAACGCCAGGTGCAAGAACAGACGAGCCAAAATGCGCAACTTGAAAAACAGGTGCAAGAAAAGACGAG
>JACCDO010831854.1_pt1 | contig 25637 bp, 23 predicted proteins | sample 7446101 | NCBI WGS metagenome assembly JACCDO01 (sample SAMN15323440, study PRJNA562643) | freshwater metagenome | isolation source: river surface water | place: USA:Blue River Watershed | collected 2017-08-16 | reverse complement strand
GCTTCACCAGTTTCTCCTGCTGGGCCAGTAGGACCCACTTCGCCAGCTTCACCAGTTTCTCCTGCTGGGCCAGTAGGACCCACTTCACCTGCTTCGCCAGTTTTTCCGGCTGGGCCAGTAGGACCCACTTCACCTGCTTCGCCAGTTTTTCCGGCTGGGCCAGTAGGACCCTTTGATCCAGTATGACCCATTGGACCTGTAGGACCAGAATCACCTTTATGTCCATGGCATCCTTTTTCTCCGGTATCACCATGACATCCTTTTGGACCAGTTGGACCATGGCAACCAGTTGGACCAGTTGGACCTTTATCTCCAGTGCACCCCCGATGTCCAGCTGGTCCAGTTGGTCCAGTTGGTCCAGTGTCTCCAGTTTCACCATCACAACCTTTGGGACCCATTGAACCATGACATCCTTTGGGACCAGTGGGTCCAGGTTGACCATCACATCCCTTATGACCAGCGGGTCCGGTTGGTCCAGGCGGACCAGTGCATCCATCACATCCATCTTCTCCATCACATCCATCTTCTCCGTTACATCCATCCCTGCCATCACGACCATCTTCGCCATCTTTTCCGTCTTTTCCATCTCGGCCATCACGACCATTTTCGCCATCTTTTCCGTCTTTTCCATCTCGGCCATCTTCGCCATTGTGTCCATCTTCACCATTCTTGCCATCTTTTCCATCTCGGCCGTGCTTGCCATCTTTTCCATCTTCGCCATCTTTTCCATCCTTCCCATCACAACCATCGCGCCCGTCTTTCCCATCACGGCCACATTTGCCTAACTTAATCGATTTACGACAATTCTTGTTTGAATTCGGTTTACACGGCTTAGTGCATGTGGGTGGCGTTGAACACGACTCATCACAGTCTTCTTCAGACTCGTCACTTCGATAGCAAGATTTGGGCATATAATTTTAATTATATATATGTATTAAATAATTAAACGGTTACAAAAAAAATATCACGGTATATGCATTGCAAACTAATACAGTGTGATCTCACTAATTACAACTGGATACAATATATTACAAAACTTTTAGTTAGTAGTTTTTACAGTTATTATGAATTGATGAGACTGTGTATTGCAGTCCGCTTCGGTGTCACTGTCATTAGTTGCATAGTCTTCGCACTTACATATAGGTTTTGCAGGCGGCTTGCACTTGGCGCATTCACATACAGGCGGCTTGCATTTATTACATTCACATGTGATCGGCTTACGTTTATTGCACTCGCATGAACACTGTTTGCGTTTACGACTGCATTTGTCTTCGCGATGCGAACTGCACTTTGATGCAGAACGACGAGAACATTGGGAACAATCACACTTAGGCATTATACTGTATATGATGATAATAATACAACTACACCTAGATATGCTGTGTAAAAAAAATACAGTAAATATAAACACGTAACAGTAGTTTGCGTAACATGCATTATAGAAATATAATCAATGTTTGTAATTTTTATTCGGTTATGATTCTAGGTACAATATTAATAGTTTGTAATTCTTGTGACATGAGTTTGTATGCATATGGAATGTCGACTTTTGCAAAATCGGTACGATTGTCGCACGTCTTACAGAAATGTATGGAAAAGTCACCGCTTGTATGTAGTTTGCTTTGTTTACCATCATTGTACGATGCAATCATTCCGCATTTCTTACATACATGTACATTATATTTATCAGATACATCATACATCCGTTCTTTGCAGAAGCGTGTCATTCCGTGAGCAATCATTACATCTCTTTCCATTTCACCTATGCGGAACCCACCATCGCGACTTCTACCTTCAGCCGGTTGTCGGGTTAGATTTACCATGGGTCCAATAGAACGACTGTGTTGCTTATCACTTACCATGTGCTTCAATCTTTGGTAAAATACCGGCCCGATGAATATGTTGGTTTCCAGCTGTTCGCCAGTGAGCCCATTATACATGAGTTCGTTGCCATAGCTTTCATAACCAAGCTTTAATAGCTCTGCTGAAATCGTCTTTACATCGAGGTTACCAAAACTGGTTCCATCACCAAACATGCCGAGCTGTAATAATACTTTACCGAGGAGCGTTTCTTTCAATTGCCCGATTGTCATTCTCGATGGAATTGCATGAGGATTAATAATAATATCTGGACGCAGGCCGGAAGCAGTGAATGGCATGTCACATTCAGGAATAATATTTCCAGCAGTACCTTTCTGTCCATGCCTACTTGAAAACTTGTCACCAAACGTGGGCTTGCGCAATACGCGCATACGGACTTTCGCGAAATTGTATCCATCGCCGTTGCGTCCAGTGAAATTTTTATCCACATATGTGTCTTCGGTTGTACGATATGTCTTACTTTGGTCTTCGTATTTTACCGTCTTGGTCGGGTCATTACGGTTTTCTTTAATCGGTACAATCTTTGCAATAATCACATCGCGATTCTCCACACGTTCGTTTACAGGAAGAAACCCATCCGCGTTTAATTTGTCGTAATTGCCAAACTTAATCCCCTTTGTTTTCGCAGGGTCTGGTTTGCAACGAATGATTTCATCGCGAATGATGTTTTTATCTTCGTCTTTTTCCGTGTGATATATAGTTGCGAGGAATAATCCACGGTCAATAGAAGATTTGTTCACTAATACACTGTCTTCCTGATTATATCCCGTATGACTCATAATCGCCACATGTATTTGTGTACCCGACGGAATCTTATTGAGGTGCAAGAAGTTCATAATGCGAGTGTCTACGAGTGGGCGAGATGGATAATTAAGAACATACGCTGTTTTGTCCATTCGCTGGTCGTAATTTGTTGCGTATACACCCATCGCCTGCTTACCCATCGCGCAATTACTACTTGCAAATTGGGACGCAATGAATGAATGATTTTCACTATCTACTTCTATATCGGAAATAAGTCCGTCAGGTTCAGGCGTGATGGAGTGTATGTTTATAAAGAGAAACTCGTTGAGTAAGATAGTATTACTTTGCCATTCATCAAACGCTAGATTTTTATAGTTATTCGTAGACATATTTGTAGCTATATATTCCCTATATTCCCTACGAATGTTTTCGGATAATGAGGACGATTCTGTACTGTTGAAACTTTTCATACAGATACCTATTTTCAACTGATTATTGTAAATCAGTTCCTTAACTGTTTTCCAACCGTGGTCTGTCATAAATTTATGGTCTTCGGTTGCAATAATGGTACGACCACTAATTGTTGTTAATTTATAAATAGGATATTCATTTTTACGAACAAAATGGTTAACCACCGTGGTTGTTGTAATTTCCATATTAGTCGGGTTAAATGAAAGCACCTTTTCACCAATCTTGATTTCACCAATTGGTTTCTTCATTCCAGATGCCATCCATACTTCTTCTTTTGGATGTAGACATTGGTAAGTGTTTCTGGGGGCTTGGTTATGATCCGGGAACGGTACACATGATGCCAACACGCCAAATATAGTACTTGGGTGGATTTCACAGTGCGTGTAATCGAAGTGGCCACTGGTTGGTTGTAAATAAGAATCCTTTGATTTCATAGCGATCATTGCATGGTTTTGCTCTTCTGGGTCAATATACTCAACAACTGCCTCATCAATATTGCAGTTAGTAAGCAAATCGTTCCATGTTAGCTTACGTTCAACCAATGAATTGATAATGTCGCTCGTGATTAATGCTTTATTATCTCTAACGCGCAAAACCGGCCGTGTTAATCTACCGCCATCACTGCAGACACGAATTTCGAGAGTTTTATAGTCGAAAATAATAGACGTGTATATGTTGATAATGCCTGTATATTTTTTCTGTTTTAAATCTTTATACAGCTCATCCGGCACGTTTGTAATACCCTGCCACGCGCCGTTCACGAATACCTTTACTTTCCCATACAATTCGTTGGGGTCAGCAATGTCGTCAAATGACACGATAAACGGCTTCACGTATTCATACAGCGCCGAACTATTTGTAGGAATCGTAATGTGAGCCATGTAGCTGATGTTTTTCACTACACCAATGGATTGGCCTTCAGGCGTTTCCGCGGGGCATAAAAATCCCCATGTAGTGTTGTGTAACTTACGTGGCGCAATTAGCTCACCGCTTTTTTCTAGTGGGGTATTGATGCGACGAAGATGACTTAAACTAGAAACATATGTTAATCTGTTCAATACTTGTGCAACACCTACTTTGCTACTATTTGACTGTTTAATACTAAAATCGCCGGTAGAAAGTGCACGGTTGATGCCATTCTCGATGGTGGTCGATTTCATGATTTTGTAAATGTTTGTCATATTAATAATATTGCCGTAATCTTCACTGGAACGCCATGAACCAGTGTTGATTTCACGGACCACTTGTTTTTGCATTTCCTTTACCAGTTTATTGAAATAATTACGGAATAGATTATTGAGAAGCGTGCCGGTAAGTTCAATGCGTTTGTTAAGATACGAATCGCGATCGTCTGCCGAAATCCAATCCAAACTTGCGCTAATTAACTTGGCCGCCATATATCCAAGCAAATATACTTTTTGATTTTGTGTTTTGCAATGAGGAAACAGGTCGTTTTCTAATATATCCACAGTGAATTCGCGCTTCTTAATTAAGCCAGTTTCTTTGTCCATGTTTATCGGCGTATATAACGCATATGTTGTAATATATTTGATGGCGTCTTCTTGTGTTAAATAGTCATTTGCATCGACAATAGATGCATGTAGTCTTTGTAAGCATATAGCGGAGTCTTTGTCATCGAGGTCCAACAGAATATGTTTGCAAATATCCTTGTCGGTAATAATGCCAATTGCGCGGAATAAGATGAAGAGTTCAATCGGCTGCTTAATACGCGGAATACTTACGTATATGCCATGACCAAAGCCGTTGTTCTTTGACGAAATCATCATTTCTACTTGCTTGGGGGAAATACACTTGAAGTCGGGAACAGATTTGATTTCTGCCGTCCATGACCATTTTGTAGATTTCTTGCTATTGAAACAATATATTCGGTTTTCGGCAGCACGCTCTTGACCCAATACCGTCTTTTCAGAGCCTTTGATGATGAAATAACCACCACAATCCATTTTGCATTCGCCGGTTAGCTGCGAATTAGTAAAATTATTATTTTGGTTCAAAACGCAAATCGATGATTTCAACATAATAGGCATTTTACCGATATTGATTTTTGGCATCGTTCGTTTAATAATGCGAGGTGCGTCCATGCATTCGGTGTTACGAACAACATATTCGATATCGATATCAACCGTCATGGTAGATGCATATGTAAAGTTGCGCAGTTTCGCTTCTTGGGGTAACATAATCTTGGTTGCACCATTGTTCTCGTGTATTTGCGGCGGATACAATTTGAAATTGTTGAATGTAACGAAACATTCTAACATATATAATTGTTTTTCTGCAATATAATCATTATCAGAGTGTATTTTTACTGGATTAAACATGTCAATTGTACGTTGGATTTGGTAATTCACAAAGTTGTTGTACGACTCGATTTGATGACGAACTAAACGGTCCAGATGTTTTCCTTCAAAATAGGATTCAATGATTTGATACGGTTCTTCCACATATTGTCCCAAATGACCTAAAATATTTTGTTCCACCTTGGTCATTGCAGCGGCAATGGACTTTGCATGTTCTTCCACATACGCCTCAGTCTGTATAACAGATTTAAGTGCTTGCGTTTCGTTGTTGAGCGCGGGTGTTCGCAGTTTCAACTTTCGTGGAGGCGCGGTGGCGGGGACCGTTTGAGCAGTTAATGTATGATTATTGTGCGCAGATTTCATTTCATACGACATAATTCGTTAATATATTTGTAAATGATTTGTTGCAGACGGTATTTTCAATTTTTCATCTATAACTAATTTATCGAATGTAGATAAAAAGAACCATAATAAGTACATATATCCATGCATCGGTCAAAGAAATTCATTCATTATTTGGATGGATATTGTAATAAAACCGAACTGACATTAGAAGATTGTAACAAGTTAACTTCCAATATTAATAAACAATTTCATCGTAAATATGGGCCACCACCGGATGTATTTTTATCGTTCAATACACAGTTGGCTGATATGTCAAATCCATTGGGCGGTATTTTACCACCACTGGTCGAACCCGAATCTAAAACGATGACCACAATCGCTTCCAGTCTTACGCATATAGAAAAAACGCGTGTAAAAACGAAAACGGTTAATATAGAAACAGATGTTAAATGTCTAGATGATTTATTACACATCATTAACACATATGAATATGACGACGATACCCAATACAATATCGATTTGAAATCATTGCATGCTGTCAAAAATGAGATGACCAAGTTAAATGAAATGATTGGCATGGATAGCATAAAAACATCCGTTATGAATCAACTCTTATATTTTATACAAAACCTGGGGAGCGGCGATGATGGTAACGGAGACTTTAAACATACTGTTATATGTGGTCCTCCGGGAACGGGTAAAACAGAAATTGCCAAACTGATCGGCAAAATGTATTCGAAGGTTGGAATTTTGAAAAACAATGTGTTTAAGAAAGTAACTCGTAGTGATTTGATTGCAGGGTATTTAGGACAAACTGCCATTAAAACCAATAAAGTTGTAACAGAATGCATAGGCGGCGTGTTATTTATTGATGAAGCATATTCACTTGCCGCGCAAGACGGGAATGACAGTTTCTCAAAAGAGTGTTTAGATACATTGTGTGAAGCATTGAGTGACCATAAGACCGATTTGATGGTGATTATTGCTGGATACGAAGATGATTTAAAAAGCACATTTTTTAAAGTAAACCGCGGGTTAGAATCCAGATTTATTTGGAAATTTCGCATGGACCCATATACGGCAGACGAATTGATGCTGATATTTGAGAAAAAAATAGCTGATAATGGATGGCAATTGAATATTGATACGCATATATTACGCGCATGGTTTACACGTAACCATCAGAAGTTTGTTCATTATGGTAGAGATATGGAACAGTTGTTTACATATGCAAAGATTCATCATAGTCGCCGCATATATGGAAAGCCAACTGAACTGCGTAAAAAGATTACTATCGATGATTTGAAATGCGCTTTTGATGTTTTCGAAACCAATAAAAAGAAGGAAGCAGTTCCAGACTATTTACAGAATATTTATGTGTAAACCATTGGGATTTAGGAAAATAATAACAATTTTATTATTATTTTCGTAAGATGTGCCTATAATATAACTAACGACAATTTAAGTATGAGTGATAAAAAAATATTAGCAATAGACCCGGAACTTTTTTCGTTTTCGAATAATACTACGCGAAAAAAACGGGATAAACCGAATACCGAACCGAAAATTAAAATGAAGGCCGCGGCAAAACCTGTTAACAATAGTTCATTGAAAAAACGGTCCATCATAAATATGATGCGAAAACATCAAGAAACCCAATATAAAGAGAAATTTGATACTACGTCGAAACCAACCGCGAGCAACAATGATGTTTCGGCTTTTAATAATGATTTTGATAATGCAAAGGAATATTTTAAGAATTTGCAGGAAACTGTTACGAAAAATGCAGTTCATAAAAATCATACGCTAAAACAATCACCTTCATTGCGTTCAACGCCAGTAATGCAGTCACCTCCGGTAATGCAGTCGGCAACTATTTCCGGAATGCAAGATGTAACCAACAACATATATACAACCGCATCTAGCCCAACTGCAACCATTAATACACAAATATTTCCCACACCCAAATATGGTTGTTTGAAAAATGGTAATTTACCCACATATCGTAATTTGATGAATCAAACCCGAAAAAATGTACCCGGAGAATCTGTAGGTGGGAGCTCAATGCCCTCAAATATGGTTGTGAACACTAATAATCCCAATACCAATGGCGCAGTTGGCGCCAACCGACCTGATGCAAATATTGCTCCAGTTAGTCCAAATATAAGTACAATCATGCGAAATGCTATACAGTCAAACCAAATTCAAACGAAATTAGAAAATATCAACATAAACAAGGCAAAGCCTAAGAAAATGAAACGAAAAAAAACAATACGTCGAACGTATAAGATTGGTCGGTCGAAAATAATGCCAAAAGTATCTGTTTTAGTATCGAATAAAACAATACGAAACAATATTTCGACCAAAACCCACATTATCAAGCAAACCCCTATTCATGAAATACGTAAATATTTGATAAAACATGGGTTCATTCGAGTAGGTGCAATCACTCCAAACGACGTATTGCGCAAAATGTATGAAACGGCCATGTTAATGTGTGGTGAAATCCAAAACCACAATCCCGATAATTTGTTGTACAATTTTTTGCACGATACTGATAAATAGGCTATATAATTTTGTAGTGTATTAGTGAACTCGTGACAGAGAACGTTATCACTATTATGCAACCATATATAAATATAGATGTATATGAATTCATTTTATCAGTGAATGCTTTGTTTGAATAATGTGATTCGTGATCATACATATGTTCAATATCATTAAATTCTTCTTCATTTATTGTTTCGCTGGGATTGTTAAAGTTATAGTACTGCACATATCCAGTTCGTGAATTTATGCGTGGGCGTATATAGTTGTATTCTAATTTACCAGGATCACAATAATATCCATATCCAGTATCATCGTCGTCATCTATTGTTATATTTATATCAACTTTAACCATTGTTTTACATTCTATTGAGATATTTTTTTGAGATAAAAATATGTCAATTTTACAAAAAGTGTTTGCAATAATAACATAAACATTTGTGGCTATCATAATTATCTTCGAGAACATTGACAATGGATACGGATACAAAATCAATATATGGCGAATATTTTAAGTATACAGAAGAATATCAAAAAAAATATGGGCAGCATAGTGTGGTACTGATGCAGGTGGGTGCATTCTTTGAAGTGTATGGAATCAAGTTGACTGACGAAGATGATATTGTGCGCAGTCAAATCACTCATTTTGCCGAAATATGTCAACTTAACGTTTCGGCCAAAACACAATCATACGAGAACGGTACAATTGTTATGGCGGGATTTCGTGACTTTACTATTGATAAATATATCACAAAACTTACCGAGAACGGTTATACTGTTGCGGTATTTATCCAAGAAAAAGACGGCAAAGTAATACGGCGAATATTGGATAAAGTGTATTCGCCGGGCACATTTATATCTTGTGAAACAGATAGCAACAATACTATTTCCAATAATATTATGACTATTTGGTTCGACGTATACAAGCCGTTTGCAAAAACGGTTCAGTCGAAAGAAACACTGGTCTACGGAGTTTCTGTTGTAAATATTTTCACAGGTCAGTCTTATATTTTTCAGCATGAAACATCTTTTTATATGAATGTTACTACGTTTGATGAATTGGAACGGTTCATTTCTATATACAGTCCTAGTGAAATCATCATTATATCGCCATTTGATAAATCGACAATTCAATCGATCACACAATATGCAGGCATTCATACCCGCGTTGTTCATTTAATCGATTCGACGGATTTGAAAAATGAGAAATTAATGCGTTGCACTCAACAACGGTATTTGAAGGAAGTATTATCGTTCTTTTATAAAGAAGATACGTTTGACATTTGCAAAGAATTTCAAGAACATATTTTGGCGACTCAATCGTTTTGTTATTTGCTAAACTTCATTCAGGAACACAATCCAACTTTGGTGCGTCGAATTTGTTTGCCCGAATTTAATAATACATCGAAGCGAGTTATATTACCAAATCACACTTTATTGCAATTAAATATTATTGGCGACATGTCGGCCGAGAACAAGAAAATGGGGAAATTATCATCGATTATGTCCCTGTTAAACAAGTGCAATTCACCGATGGGTCGCCGCTTATTTCAACATCAGCTGACTAACCCGACGTTTGATGAGAACTGGTTGTCGAAAGAATATTCGATGATTGCAAACATGACAGATGGAGAACATTATGATATGGTCGATTCTTTTCGAAAACAGCTTTCAAAATTGCGAGATATTGATAAAATATGCAGACAGATCGTTGTAAAAACAATTTATCCCAGTTCGATTTATCTTTTATATACATCATTAGACAGAGTACAACAAATGAACACATGTTTATATGAAGACGCGGGAATTTTACAATATTTATGTGAATCGTTTTTGGAAAATGGAGAACCTGATATTTGTGGTTCTGTAATGGATAAAAAAATCACCGAAATTATGACATTTATGGATAAACATTTTATATTGGACCAATGCCAGTCAGTCAACTCCATGAATACATTTCCAGCGTCGATTATTCAACCTGGTGTATCTGCCGAGTTGGATGAAGTCATGGAAAAATATAATAAATCACAAGCTTACTTTAATGCTATTTATAGTATTTTCAATGGAATTATTAAATCAACCGAGCAATCACCGACCGATACCGAATATGTGAAGATTCATGAGACAGAAAAGTCTGGACTTGGGCTGCTTATTACATCGAAACGGTCATTGATTCTTAAGCAAAATCTAATTTCTATTTCAAAGAATGACCGAATTGTACGGATTGATGACAAATTCTCGTTTAATGCAGATGATGTGAAGTTTGTAAAGGCGTCGGGTACGAACCTGGAAATCACTTTTCCAGAATTAACCGAAATTTGTAAAACGATTTTACATTACAAAGGTTTGTTGAATAAGTTAATCGCCGAGTCTTATATACAAGTTTTAACAAAGTTAGAATACATTTATCTGGATTCATTAGAACACATATCCACATATGTAGCGAAGCTCGATGTGCTCACCACTAAATCTTATGTTGCAAAGAAATATAATTACTGTAGGCCGGTTATAGATTCTGCTGCTACCAAATCATGCGTATGTGCAGTGAACATGCGGCATTGTTTAATTGAACATTTACAACAAGACGAATTATATGTACCTAATGATGTTGTTATTGGACGAATAGATAGCGGCGGTGACGGTATTTTATTGTATGGAACCAATGCGGTTGGCAAAACGTCGTTGATCCGCGCGATTGGTGTATCGGTAATCATGGCCCAGACCGGCATGTATGTGCCATGCTCGTCGTTTGTATTTAAACCATATACCGCTATTTTTTCTCGCATTTTGGGAAATGATAATATTTTTAAAGGGTTGTCTACATTTGCGGTTGAAATGAGTGAACTGCGTGTTATATTGAAGTTGGCGGATGAAAATAGTTTAATATTAGGAGACGAGTTGTGCTCGGGAACAGAAATGGAGTCCGCATTGAGTATTTTTGTTGCCGGTTTGGTAGAACTCGACAAAAAGAAGTCGTCGTATATTTTCGCGACGCATTTTCACGAGATTGTAGACTATGAAGAAATTGTTCAACTTCCTCGTTTAACCCAAATGCACATGGAAGTTAGCTATGACCGAGAACATGATTGTCTGGTATATGACCGCAAATTAAAATCAGGGTCGGGTCCACGTATTTATGGGTTAGAAGTATGCAAATCGTTACATTTGGACGCAGAATTTTTAGAACATGCATATGCAATACGAAATAAATATTATCCGGAAACGAGTGGAGTGTTATCAAACAAACAGACTACGTATAATGCGCGAAAAATTAAAGGTGTATGTGAAATGTGTAACAAACAATTGGGCGAAGATATTCATCATTTACAGTATCAACAAGATGCAAATGAAGATGGGTTTATTGGAACTTTCCATAAAAATCATAAGGCGAATTTAGTATCCATATGTGAACCATGCCATCAAAAAATACACAGCCCAGAACCTACTAAGGTAATAAAGAAAAAGAAGACGACCGCTGGCATGAAATTAATGTAGTGTATTATGGGCCGGGTGTATATGTTGACACTCCTTGATCAACCGCATTAATATCATAAAAATCAAATTTAGCAGGAGCTGCAGGGCTTTTTATCAAATAATCATTTGTCCCACTTAATAATACACTTTCATTGTAGGTGGGAACATAAGTGGATGCACCATACTTGTATGTTCCCGGTTCATAATACGTAGCACTGTTTTGTATTGCGGGCCTGGATACTGCGATTTTCTTTTTTTGTATTGGGTCATAAAGCCATACTACACCTACGTCTAAACCATATCCTGTATCTTTGGCGATCTTTTCAGCAGAATCGTGATATTCAATGTCGAGATTAATGAGTCCTTTTGAATAGTCGATTTTATCTGCGGTTTTTTGGTCTATTCCGGAAGCAGGTGCTCCGGTTTCTACAAAGCCGCTTTCGAAGCCGCCAGATTTTGCATCGCTAATAGCTTTGTCTGATTTTATTTTAGTGAGTGAATCAAATGGTTCGTTTACGTTTGTCATGGGCAATGCATACGCATATAGTAAAAAAATAAGAAGCAGTACCGAAAAAAATATAATATATTTCATTTACATTATATTTACATATTTTTTGAGTCAATATTATAATGGTTTACCACATGATTAAATCGGTTGTCACTTTTACATCCCGGGCAACCATTACCTAATAACATACAGTGTTGACTGCTGCTAAACTCCCCGTGACAAGAACATATCAATGTGATTTTACAGTGTTTATTGGGGATTCGAACTTTCGAATAATCATACTTATTTCGGTATATTTTATAGAGCTTCTTTACGTAAGCTGATTCTTGCTTGGTGTAGTTGGGTTCATCATCGTCGTCACTATCATCAACACCTAACCAGTTCCACATGCTAAAATATATTATGTAGTCAATGGTGTAAATGTGAAAACCTTATATTGTTTCAATTTTTTCTTTTCTTTTTGGTGTTTTTATTTTGATTGCGTTTATTTTTCTTGGTTTTACTCTTTTTGCGTTTGTTTGTTTTATGATGTTTATTTTTTCTACTTCCGCGTATACGAGATTGTTTATTACCCCCGTCTACATTAGATGGAACGGGTGGAAGTAATGATTCTGCATCTACGTTAGATGGAACATGTGGAAGTAATGGTTCTGCGTCTACATTAGAGGGTACATGTTCATCGGGTAGTTCTGGAAGTAATGGTTCTGCGTTTACATTAGATGAAACGGCTTCTTCGGGTAGTTCTGGACGTAATGGTTCTGCGTTTACATTAGATGGTACATGTTCATTGGGTACAGGTGGAAGTAATGGTTCTGCGTCTACATTAGATGGTATGAGGCTTTCATCTAGAGGAGGTGGTAAGAAAACTCTTGGTGCAGAAATTTGTATTTCATCCACGGGTACACGCATGGGTATTGGTCCTGGGAATGGGACTATAAATGAGTTGAATCCGTCTGGATTATCCAAATTTATGAAAGAACCGTTTCGCTCATATGCTTGTATAGTGGTTGATGCTATACCCGTTCTATTGCCATCTAATACTGCCATTTCAGCTAATATATCAAATGCATTTACAAATAAGCGTGCATATTCTAAAACAGTGGAAGTATCGGTTAATTCATAATACTCTCTATATTTAGCATACCAGCTCATTTGATATCTGCGACCATCGCGATAATATTTCGGGTTGTTTATAAGGAATTCGGTTTCTGCAATATAATCTATAACAGTTTGCATATATTTGAGCTTCTCTATTTCTTTAATATCATTAGATGGAGCATTGTGTAAAAAATAATTATAATATTTTTTTTTTTTCAAAATTAATTCTTCTTTTTGAAGTTTATTTAAATGTGTGTCAGGTTCTCCGTTCATTATATTTGATGCTCTTCCAAAATCAATTAATAACGTTTTTATTTCATTGTCGGGAGTCAAATAAATCATGATATTTCTAGGATGTAAATCAAAATGAATGACTCCAATTTCAATAAATAATCTTACAATCTGTGCAAATACATTTGAAATTGCATAATATTTATCATCATCGGTGATTACTTTTCCAAAAAAAACACTGCCTTCATCTAATTCTAAAAAATGTTCTAGGGTTGTCGATTGAGTTATGGTTGGCATTACTAATAGTCCAATTCCACTTTCATTTATTTTCGAACTATTTAATAAAAAATGAAACACATAAGCTGTAGTTGGGTCAGTATTCACTTTACGCAAAAAAAACCACATTAGGCGTGCTGAATTCACTGTATCAAACATAGATAAATTAGCGACTGATGGACATATTGCAGGTCGACCTGAAGTAATAGACTTTTTCCAAATATATTGTTGCAATCTCGATTCTTCAAAAAAACTGGAATGGGTTTCACTAGCTTTAAATACATTATTATAGTATCCTAATTCGCGATTGGGCTTAGGTGTAAGTATAACAAACTTGAGGATAAAATTGGTTACAGGCTCTGTAAATCGCTTACCACGTAAATTCAAATATTCAGAATCTTCTGCGTCTACACTTAAATTTAACATAAATCCTTTTAATGATTTGGCAGTAAGTATAGATAATTTGGAACCAACTGCTTTTACCATATCATAAACTGGCGTAAAACCTTGACTGGTTGTATCATCTGTCTTTCGTTTTACTCCGCCGGTTTGGTTATCCATTGATAGTTATATAGTATATACCACTAAAATATTAAGGATTTTTTACATTTATCTATTTCATAATATGTGGGCAGTCGGTGTTTTTGCACTTTTCTAGAAAATTGATTTATAGAAAAGTATATATAGCTATAATATACATTCATAATCGATAATGATTATTCCAGTAAAATGCTTTACATGTGGTATGGTGTTGGCCGATAAATATAGATATTACCAAAATGAAGTGCGTCGCATTAAGTTGTTGAACGGTAAGTCGACTGAAAAGGTTATTTACTTGACTAAAGGTAATGCCGAAAAGACGATTGAGGGAACCGTTCTAGATGATTTAGGATTACATAACGTATGTTGTCGACGACATATGTTAACGCATGTTGATATTGAATAAGCAATATTATATCACGTAAATATATACCATGGCGAAGTTGAATCTATCCCAAAAAAAGTCGAAAAAGAATAAACAGAAAAAAACGGCGCGTAAACAATGGAAAGGAGGCAAATGCGGCTGCAGCTCTTCTTTTTTTACTGGTGGTAATGCGAGTCATGCGTCGTACCCATTGAACGCATACGATAATGACCCTCAACGGGCTCTTACATCCACTCGTATTATGCCAAATATGAAAGGCGGTAATAGACGACTACAGAAAATGTATACACGTAAACGTCATCAACAACGAAAAATGAAGGGAGGATTTGTGTCCGTATTAACCGGAAGTGATATTTCATTGCGCAATCCAATTTCGGCTGGATTATCATTGCATGGCGCATTTGGTGGTGCAAATATATTAGCTGGAAATCAGGTTTCCAATTCAAGTCCATATACATCTAATCAGGTAAACAACTTATTTGTGTAAATAATTCATAAATTTCATAGTTGGATTATTCGCGGGTTTTAATCTTCATTAGTGTATATAGAGAATGTCAATCGCCGGATTAAGAAATCTATGCACACCCGCTTTTATATATTTGGTAATATCCATGTTATTGTTGGTGGTAATGTATATTCAAAACCGAAATAATGTAGATGTATATTGTTTAGGCGCGTATGAATGTGATGTTACAAATGTTACTGCTATTTTTATAGTTAAATTTATTTACATTTTGTTCTGGACATGGATATTAAATTTAATATGTAATTCTGGATGGACAAGTATTGCATGGTTATTATTGTTGTTACCAGTCATTATGTTTTTCTTACTTGTCGCACTTCTATTTCTTGGTTAAACCATTTACATAATTTTCATAAATTTCGCCATTATTATATTGTAATTGTATAATATAATGAGTACTGCCAAAAAACACCCACATAAACATAAAACTACACATAAACGCGTTTGTGTAAACGGCACGATTGACGAAGTGGCCGAAGGCTGGAAAACAATTACTATATATGGAGAACCCTACGAACGCGGGTTTGCACATGGATATTTGTTAAAAAACGAATTGAAACGTATGATATCGACCCTGACATTTTTAGTAAAAGACGAAATGGATATTTCCATGACCAAGTATTTACATACGTGCAATAAAGTAATCAAACCAGTCATTAAACGCGATTTCCCAGAATTTTATACAGAATTAGTGGGAATTCGCGATGGTGCAAATAAACACGGACTCGATATTTCCCTCGACATGTTAATTGGTTGGAATTCGTATTTGAGTATGTATTCTTATTTTTTAGAGGGGTCTGTTATAAAATGCAGTGCATTTATTGCAACCGGCAGTGCAACCGAACACGGGGACATTATTATGGCGCATAATACACATACGAACTTTGCCGATGGACAGTTACATAATATTATCATGAATGTTATCCCATCGTCAGGCCATCCATTTGTCATGCAAACCTCGGCTGGTTATATTGCAAGCGGTACCGATTGGTTTATTTGCTCCACCGGTATGATTGGGTGTGAAACCACCATTGGAGATATTAGTTATACACCGCGTTTTGGAGTCCCTTATTTTTGCAGAATACGTCAAGCAATGCAATACGGTAAATCATTGGACGACTACGAACAAATCATGGACAAGAAAAATGCAGGCGATTATGCATGCTCGTGGTTGTTTGGCGACATTAATACCAATGAAATCATGTTGTACGAAATTGGCCTCAAAGAAAAGAGCGTACATCGAACGAAAAACGGGGTGTTTTTTGGAATGAACAGCGCAATGGATAAAGACTTAAGAGAAAACGAAACGACGGACGAAGACCATGACAATATAGCGACCAGCTCGGGTGGAAGAAAAATACGATTGAATGAACTGTTGAATAAAATCTATAAGGGCAAAATTAATATTACCAACGCCAAAAAGATTATGGCCGACCATTATGACAGTTATTTACGGCGCGATGAGTTGAATGGCCGCGTCATATGTAATCACAGTGAAAGTGATTATGTCAATTGCAATTATGCCCCGTATGATTTATTTGGTTGCACCGACGGAAAAGTAGTAAATACGGAAATGGCAAAAAAACTTACATTTCAGGGTAGATTTGGTTCTGCATGTGGACGAAAGTTCTCCATAAAACAACACGTTCATGACCACCCTGAAATGAAAAAATGGAAACCACACGTTAAGGACTTTGTTAATTATGATTGGATAAATCTAAATAAAAACAAATCGCGTGATACTATATGAATCATTTGGTAGAACGTGTCCAGCGTCTTCCGTTAGACCTGCGATTATTTTGCATTATTCCATATACATATGAACTTCAACCTCCCAATCTGGTGCACGATATTCGCACACATCGAGTCGACACACGTATATTAGAAAATGTTTACGGAACAATGTTTAATGATGCGATATTGTTATATGATTTGAAACGGTTTTGCCAAGTTCATGACATTTACACAGAGCCTATATGGTTAGATATAATCGATGAATATGAGTTGGCTGCCCTGCCGATATGTTTTGAGATATGGAAACGACACTTTTTATATAAAAACATGTCAAATGCGCAACTATATGAACATATAACCAGATTTGATACGGTACATATTGACGAATATCGATGTGCGATGTTTATATGGGGTCTGTTAACTCCGTATGAACGCACATTGTTTATTAATGCATATATATTGGATGTTTGATTCAATGTCGTAACTATTGAAAAATTGATTGAGAATATATGTATATAAAATATATAAATTATACATATCTTATATAGATAATGAATCCCGCAATAACTAACGTATCGAACGACGATGCCGGTTTTAAATTTACACTTTCTAATACAAATGTAAGTTTAGCGAATGCGATACGTCGTACCATATTGAGTGATATACCGACATTGGCCTTTTATACAGAAACATATGCCGATAACCAATGTACGATTCATGAAAATACCACTCGTCTACATAATGAAATCTTAAAACATAGATTGAGTTGCATCCCGATTCATATGGTCGAACATGATATTCTACCCGGAAACTATGTGCTGGATTTGGATGTTGTAAATGACACCGATTCTGTTCGCATTGTTACTACCGAGGACTTTCGCATTCGCAATAAAACAACAAATAATTATTTAACAAAGAACGAAATGATTAAGATTTTCCCGCCGAATTCGCGCACAAATATGTATATCGATTTTGCACGATTGCGCCCCAAGATTGGAAATACAATTCCAGGCGAGAAACTGAAGTTGACTGCCGAGTTCTCTTTACGCACGGCGAAAGACAACAGTATGTTTAATGTCGTGTCCAAATGCGCATACGGAAACACGATTGATTCGTTAAAAGCGAAGGAAGTGTGGGAAGACCATGAAAATAAAATACGCGCAGAAGGGCTCACCGCGGAAGAATTGGATGTACAAAAACGCAACTTCTACTTATTGGATGCACATCGATATTTTAAGCCGGATAGCTTTGACTTTATTATACAGTCAGTAGGTGTATACGAAAACAATGACATTGTGAAACGCAGTTGCCAAATTTTGCATACACGCTTAATGAATTTGGTTCATTCGATTGATAATAACATGGTCCATATTAAGATGAGTGAAACGAGTATGGATTATTGTTATGACATTGTGTTAGAAAATGAGGATTATACGATTGGAAAGGTGTTGGAATATATATTATATGAAAAATATTTCGTGGACCAAAAAAAGTTGTCGTTTTGCGGGTTTAAGAAGCTCCATCCTCACGACGATGATAGTATTATACGTGTTGCATATACATCGGTCACAGATAAAGGAATGGTGGCACAGAACTTGCGCGAAGTTTGTGTATTGGCGGCAGAAATATTCATGAATATTTATAAAATGTTTTAGTTGATATCGGGGTCTAATAAAATTGAAAACCAGTTAGATGTATTATGATGTTCATTTTTTCATGAATATCATACGCCGAATATTTTGCAGATGTGTATCGGTCGAAGGTTTTGGCCATGATTATTTGAATCCCATTACATATGAACAAACGCAGCCGTTTATTCCGCAAGTATCATATTGTAAAGTGATTAAGGTTTATGACGGAGATACAATCACGGTTGCGTCTAGGATGACAGGGACAAATATTGTATATAGATTTTCGGTTCGTTTAGCAGGTATAGATACGCCGGAAATGACTAGTAAAAATAACGTAGAAAAAGAACGTGCGATTTTTGTGCGCGATCGATTGCATGAATTAGTGTTTGGTAAAATCGTTTTATTGAAGAATTTATCTATGGAAAAATATGGGCGCATATTGGCTGACATATATTTAGATGATTTACATGTGAATCAATACATGATTGACCACAATTATGCATTTGTGTATAATGGTGGTAAAAAACAGGCGTTTGTTGAAAAGCCTAACTGAAGATATATACAATATATTTGTTAAATATATATAATCTGTAATGAGCGATACAGAAAATTTGACGGTCGAAGAAGTAGTCGTTGTTCCGCATATTGAACCTAACATGAATTTGACTGATGTTTATCCAGGTGAACATAAAGTCGAATTCGTTGGTGTTCCGCAGATTGATCGTGAGGTGGAATCATCAATTGTTATGCAAACCGAAAAGAAAGAAGAATCTATTGTTGTTATACAGCCTGAACAAAAAGTGGAGCAAGTCGTAACACCCGTTGAAATAGTGAAGTCACCTGGATGTTTTGATAAAATAACTGCCAAATTAAGTGACCAAGATTTCACCCAAAAGATGAGTGTATACATTTCCTTTATTTTTGAGTTATACCGTGTAGTTATGGGATCTTTTTTGATTTTATTTGTTCCGCAAAAATGCGGCGAAGATTCGTGCACTATATTTGAGCCAGTTAATGCCGGAAAACAATTGAATGATGCCGCATTTGGTGTGAATATTCTCACATTTTGTTTGTTCTTAGGTATGTATTATGCCGAAATAAAACGCGAAACACAAATGATAACCTATTTACATGTAAATACCGAAGAGCCGTGCGATAATGATGCAGTTGGAGAGGCACTCCGTAAATTGCCAGAAGATAAAAAATTAAGTATTTTGAAATGTGATAAGTTGTATTTACGAACAGGACAGTTTGCTCTGGTTGGATTTGTCGCGAATGCTATTTTAAGTTCAATTGCGATTTACGAAAATTTTTTGGATGGTAAAACGACATCATCATTGATTACAAACATTTTGTTTATGTTATTGAAAATACACGAAACATATAGTATCACAAATACCGAGGAAAACATTTTTTATTCTGCTTATTTGAATGAACGCGTACAATTCAATGACGTTGACCCTGATAAGATGATACGTTCGGGTGATGCAGCGACGCTAGATGGTGTAAATATTACGAATACACCGCATATGGTTTGAGAATGTTTGTATGTATGCGCAAAAAATTGATTATATACTTCGTGGTAATGGTTTTGTAAATAACCAACATGGAAAAGCGTATTAATACCAAGGTAGAAACATATATTGGTGAGTTTAAAACTAATATATGTGAACGGATTAAAAATATTCATTTTGATAAAAAGGAGCAAGTGACCGAACTATTGCAATATGTATACGACTACGACCGCATATGTTTGACAAAAGACGATTTTATAAAAAGAAAGCGAATTAAGAATGCGATTCCAGTGACAAACCGATGCAATGCAATGCGGGCAAATGATGAGCAATGTACTCGCAGAAGAAAAGACGGCAGTGAATTTTGTGGAACCCATTCGAAGGGAACACCTCATGGCATGGTTAGCACTGCAAAAGAATCTGCGACAGATTCAAATAAATTGGTAGATGTTTTTGCGAAAGAAGTAATGGGTATTGTATATTATATTGACAATTATGGTAATGTGTATAACACCGAAGATGTGATGAATGGCGTCGAAAACCCAAAAATTATTGCAAAGTATGTGAAAACCGGAGAAAATATTAGTATTCCACTATTGGGGTTGGGTTAATCTAAGCCTAACCAACATTGTATATTTGTATTTTTTGTCATACAAATGGTGCAAAACTGATAGCATATTTTGTATATTGTGAAAATATATTAGATAGATTCGCGTAATAAGTTTATATGATGCCTGGAACAAGTGCACCACAGTCATTTTCCCGCCGAGCATGTTTAGCCGACTTTTTTGACGAAGATGATAATATACCAACTCAACAAACACACAATCATCATTATTCGCACAATGATAATGTTGTAATTGCAAAAAATCAGCAAGAGTTTGGCCATAGAAAACGCATTAAACCCTGACGCACCGGAACAAAAAGTCAACAACAAATTGTGCCCAAGGGGTTCAAGAAGGGGTTCCGTGGATAATAGTCGAATAAATAATATATGAATGACGCAACTTAATTGAGATAATATCTTAAATTGATGATAATATATTAGTCAATACGACATGACCGTGTAAATATTTGCATGTGTAAATATTTACGTTGCGAAAATAGTAATATGTGTAAATATATTATTTGTTGATTTTGCGTGTAATTGTTTCTTTAATGACTTCTTCGCGATTATTTGATATAAATTCGGTAATCGTATTGGCTGTCTCTATGTCGCCTTTGTAATATTTAGATAATATTGTAAGTAGATTTTTTTTCGTAATGGGCTTCTTTACACTTTGTTGCGTGTAACATAGTTGACCATCCTTAATGTCTACACAGTCAATTTCATTCGATTTCATTATTTCGAGGAGTGTATTTGATAATTCTTTTTTCTCGCTTACACGGGCACTCTGTTCTTTTTTTAGTGACCGTATTTCATTATCTAGTTTTACCCAGTCTTTTATAGTTTTAATAAGTGTTTCTTTAGTTGACATATATACCGTGTATTGAGATTTATTTTTTATATTTATGTAATATAACAGTTAATAATGCATTTTACAAATGTTCGTAGTATTTCACGTACGAATCAACAACAATATATAGATGCAGCAAAACCTCAAAATATGACTATGTTTAATATGTCACAACGGTTTAATAACCGGCAGGTGCAGGCGCAAATTGCAGTGCCGGTCACACAACAACCTGCTCCTGTTGATCAGACTAAGAAAATTTTATGGGGTCCTCCCATTTGGTTCTTTTTTCATACTCTGGCTGAAAAAGTAAAACCGGAATTATTTTATCAAAACCGAAATGCCATTTTTGGAATTGTTCGTGAAATATGTTCGAACCTGCCATGTCCAACATGTACATCACATGCAACCCAATATATAAATAACATTAATTTTAATGCGATCCAGACAAAACAGGATTTTATATTGATGTTATATGAATTTCACAATAGTGTAAATAAACGTAAGAATCTTCCGTTATTTCCTTATAGTGAATTGCAGCCTAAATACGAAAAGGCGAACTTTATTAATATTGTAAATCATTTCATGCATTTTTATAAAATGGAACATCATGTAGTAAGACTGATGTCGGAAGACATGTATCGACGTCGGTCCGCAAAGTCTATATTAGATTGGTTGCATGCAAATCAGCATATTTTCGATAAGTGATATAGAGTCAAACATATATGTAAATCATAAATGTTTGTTATTGCCGAGTATATTTGGATTGGTGGGAACGATTATGACCTGCGGTCTAAATCAAAAACCATATATGGTGTGAATGGTGACGATATCGATTTGACAGATTTGCCTGTATGGAATTTTGACGGTTCGAGTACAAATCAGGCGACAGGTATTAATTCAGAAGTATTGCTTGTTCCAGTTGCCATGTATAATGACCCGTTTCGTGGCGATGGCCATAAATTGGTATTATGTGAAACGCAGTTGACTACCGGCGTTCCTGCAAAAAACAACAATCGTTGTTTTGCTCGCAACGTATTTAATTCGTTATCTGTTATCGCAGAACAACCATGGTTTGGAATTGAACAAGAATATACACTATTCGAAAAAGATAAAAAAACACCGATTGGGTGGCCAGTTAACGGATATCCTGCTCCTCAAGGACCATATTATTGCGGCGTTGGTTATGACAATGCCGTTGGACGCGTAATTGCAGATGAACATTATAAGCTTTGTTTGGCCGCTGGATTAATGATGTCTGGAATAAATGCAGAAGTGATGAAAGGACAGTGGGAATACCAGGTTGGCCCATGTATTTCGCTAGCTGCCAGCGACCAGTTATGGCTATCCCGGTATATTTTGCATAGGGTGTGCGAAATACATAATGTACATGCATCATTTGAACCCAAACCGGTGCACGGAGATTGGAATGGTTCAGGATGTCATACAAACTATAGCACAGAATCGATGCGTAATGGCGTCGCTGGTAGCATTGAACGCGCATTGGTCGGGTTGCGAAATACACACCATGCGGCGATTCAAGTATATGGCAAAAATAACGATCAGCGTATGACCGGTACACACGAAACATCCAAATTGACCGAATTTTCATATGGTGTTGCAAATCGTAAATGTTCCATTCGCATCCCGCGGACAACTGTTGCGGATATGCGCGGATATATTGAAGACCGACGACCCGCGAGTAATATGGACCCCTATTTGGTTACTGCGACAATAGCCGATGCTACATTATTGCAAAAGTTTGACGAGCCCGATTTTACATTGTGTGAAACTACGTACTATCATTCGTCGATGTAATCGTGAATGGAGTAATCTAATAAAAATAGAAATTATATTTTTATTAGGTATGATGCAGAGCCAGCCATGTATCAAATATTGTGAAAACTATTTATTGCAAGTAATTGTTTATTTCCACACCGTCTTTGTATACTTTGCACCGGAATTTTGCTTTATTTGTTTTTTCACATTTTTCGAGGTTTTTGTATTGATTAAAATACTGTAGTTCGGCTGTATTGGTTGATACCACTGCCCATGCCCATCCAGCACCGAAAATGCCACCAATCAAGTATGTCAATAAACTATTTTTCCAATCATAACAATATGGCGCGGCACGAACAACATTTGTATTAATGAAGATTTCGCTTCCAATCAACAGAGTGAAAAACACAATGGTTGGCCAGTTCGAACCGACTAAATATATTTCATTCTTTGCACCAACTATTAGCATAGTCGTTAATAAGTAAAAAAACGTAAACCCGATGATATTTTCACCGACCGATAGGGATTTATTGCCAAATGATGTAATATCACAAATCATGTTTTGAGTCGTGTCCTGCTTATAATTTGGTATATAATTGCTAATAATGCCTATAGTAACACCAACGTTAAGTAATAAACCGGCCAAATATACGAAACCTTTGACATCACCGTTAAATATTGAAGAAATTGTGAAAAAACATACTAAAATAAATGGACATAATCGTATAAACATATACATAAATGTACTAGCGTTAATATCCATGTTTGATTGCCTATATAGTTATAATAGATTAAAACAATATGCGATTCTAATAATTTACGAATTGTGAAATGCCTACTTATTCAACGCGTTTCACTCCCTTACATTTAAATGTTTGTTTTTTTGCACGATTGCATGCAGTTTCAGATCCAGTAAAGTATTGCAATGATTCGTTTTTTGTAAGGTTGATTGTATATCCCCAAATAAGACCAAATAATGATGCAAATACTATAGCCGCAATTACGCCCTGCCAATTAAAGCAGTTATTTGTCAATTGCCATGTGGCGTCACATAACATTAGTGCGCCGAGACCGACAAATGGTCCAATCGATGCTCCAATATATTGTTTCATGTATGCTGTATATAATAAATACGCCGCGGTGAAACTATACACGGTTGTACTTATCGGCACTTTTGATATTCCAGCAACATGATTGATTGTAAACAATGTACATAATTCGTTCTTTGGACCGCGACTGTCACTCTTTCCAACGACTCCATTACCAAAAAATACCGTGAGCAATGTTCCAACAAATAGGCCTAGTAAATAAACAATTCCGTTCAGGTTTGCATTAATGATTGAAAAGAATAGAAAGTAACATACGAGTATAAATGGTGCAAATAAATATATTATGCCCTGTGTATTGTTATTCGGCATCGAGTTTGCTAAATTGACAAGTCTTCCTTTAAAATCGTAGAAGGCGGTATCCATGTTGTTTTATATGTACGCACATTTAAATCCAAACAAAATATGCGAAATATGATTGTTATTATTTCGCATATTTTTAACGCATTATACAATAATTCATGAAGTAAATTATGGCGCTAAATTCGACACTTATGCATTATCATTTACGAAAACGTGAGCAAATACTTCGGTAATTGTTGATATGGCAACAAATTTAATATCGGGGTGTGGCGTTGTACACTTTTGTTGCCATTTACTGAAATCTCGGTGGTTCTCTTGTGGGTACAAAAATGTTTTTACACCCGCACGTATACCATTGCTTATTTTCACGTCTAACCCTCCAATTGCAGTTATCTCGCCGCTCAAATTGATTTCCCCCGTAATCGCTACATCGTTCTTTATGTGTTTTTTGTTGAGCAAACTATATATGGCAGTTGTAATCGCTGCACCTGCCGACGGGCCGTCTTTTGAAATACTTCCATCGTGACAGTGTATATGCAGTCCTTGGCATTTGGTACATTCAAAATATTGTAACAAATCTTTTTTGATAGAATCACATGTCAAACTCCATGCCAATGTTTTTGCTACATTCATGCTCTCCTTCATTACATCGCCTTGTAAACCAGTCAACTGCAAATCCAAAAAGACGGACGACGGATAAAAAGAAGTTTGAATTGGAATAATGCCACCCATCCCGAGTGCATTTGCCCATAGCCCGTTTATTATGCCGATCCGC